>Ga0126342_10013039_pt1:10000-14764 | contig 14764 bp, 13 predicted proteins | sample Cyp1metagenome_FD_92528 | JGI IMG/M metagenome (GOLD analysis project Ga0126342, IMG submission 92528) | Coral microbial communities from Lord Howe Island, Old Settlement Bay, Australia - Cyphastrea 1 metagenome | ecosystem: Host-associated > Invertebrates > Cnidaria > Coral ... | reverse complement strand
TCTCCCTGATCATGTCCTCAAAGCCCTCTGGCGTCTTTTCCCCTTTCTTCAAGAGCTCGTGTAAATTCTTTGTGTCTGTCTCTGCAATCTTGTCCAAGCACTCCTTTGTGTCTCCCCAGGCACTCAATTCTTCGATCTTCTTCGCCAGGTCGATGTGCGAATTGTCAACGCCATCGTCTTCGTCCATGGCATGCACAAGCTTATCAATGTTTGGCTCTGGATTCTCTCGTCCAAGTGGTGCACGAAAGTGTGCAATGGAGAAATCTGATGATGGGATTATAACGGCTTTATGATGGGATCATGGGATAAAGCATCTATAAACAACAATGGTTAATCGAAGGAAGTTTAGAAGTCAAACTTCCGACAACATGGACAGATGGAAAAGCGGAGGTGGGAAGAGTCAAAGGAGAAAAGAGAAGAAGAAAGAAGATACGAGAAGAGAAAGAGTCAGAAGAAAGAAGATGCAGGTGCGCGAAAATGTAGAAAAGTGCAGTTCACCGTGTTTTTCCAATGATTTGTGGCCCCGGAGGGTCGAAAAGTAGGCTTGCTAAAGCGGTGGGTGCGGAGCCATTTGGCCAGATGAGAGATGAAAAATTGCGCACAGTTGTGGCGCGAAGCACATTTGCAAGTGAAAAAGTTAAAAGCACCTCACGTTCGGAGCACTTTTGGAAGTTGAGCTGTCGAAAACGTCATTGTGGCGCGAAGCACATTTCGAAGTCAACAGTGTAAAAAACTGACGGGTTCGGAGCACTTTGGAAGTTGAGATGTTGAAAAAGTGCACGCCGTTGTGGCACGAAGCACGTTTGGAAGCTCAGATGTTCAACAAGTGTGCGACGTTTTGGCGTGAAGCACATTTGGAAGTCAAAATGTACAAAAGACACCACGTTCAGAGCACTTTTGGAAGTTCAGATGTTCAAAAAGTGTACGCCGTTGTGGCGCAAAGCACATTTCGAAGTCAAAATGTATAAAACACTTCAGCCTCGGAGCACTTTTGGAAATTGAGAGGCTGAAAAAGTGCACGATGTTGTGGCGCGAAGCACATTTCGAAGTCAAAAGTGGAAAAAACTAAAGGGTCCAGATGACTTTTGGATGTTCGGATGTCGTTTTGCGTGGCAGGCACGAGGGATTCTGCACCTTGCCAAAAGTCAGCAAAACATGAAAGTTTGTAGTAGTTTTAGTTACAAACACCGCTACACTACACCCCACTACGCTACACTACAACTACAACAACAAGTACATTACACTACACTAATTACACTAATTACACTGATTACACTACACTACACTACACTCCACTACAACAGTTACACTACACTACACACACTGCACTCCACTTCACTTCACTACACAACACTACACTCAAGTACACTACACTACAACTACAACTACAACTGCAACTACATTACACTACACTAGACTAATTCCATTCCACGACGCTACACTACATTACGCTACAACTGCAACTAGAGCTACATTACACTACGCTAAACTAATTGCATTACTCTAAACTAGTTACAATACACTACGCTACAGTACATTACGCTACACTACACTAACTACAACTACAACTGCACTACATTACAGTACACGACACTAATTACATTACACTAATTACATTACACTACACCGCACGACACTACACTACAGTAACCACAACTACAGCTACAACTACAACTACGCTACTTTACACTACACTGCCCTACATTACGTTACGCTACACTCATTACACTACGCCACAACTACAGCTCCACTACGCTACAACTACAACTACAACTACAGCTGCGCTACATCACACTACATCGAGCAGTTGTGGGTGAGGTGACCGACCAGGTGACCACTGCAACCATTGTAACCATTTCAAAAAACAACACAACTCCAACCACGTTTCAGTGCATCAGTGGATTCGCTCTGCCATCCGTGATTCACAACAAACAAGCTCTCCTATAGGTTTCCTATTTTTGAAACTTCTGCCACGGCCTTGTGCGGTGGTAAACGGATATGATTGGAACACATATAGTAGTGGACTACAATTAAGTAGATATTTATTAAGTAGATATGATTGGGATATAGCAAACAGATGTAGTGGAATATGTACTTGGGATATGTGTGTGTATATATATATAGACATTGCACAAATAAATGGGATGAGAACTTAATCATTGGATATCATCATTCATTTTCTGTGATTGCAGAGGACAAAAGCACCTTTGATCCCCCAAACCAGTATTTGGTTGTATCCACAAATATCACCAGTTTGGTTCTTATACCGCTCTTGCTGGATAGAATACCAATCAATTTAAGTTGGGCCATTTTACGATGATCTCCAGAATTATCCAAGTGGTTACTTGTGGCTTGTAACATTTGAAAAAACTGGGACAATTTGGGAGATATCTTAGCCATTCAGGACCTTTTTAAGGGTATCACAGGATGATAAAGATAAAATGAACAGTTGGCTTTAAAGATCGCAATCCCATTCACAAATCATCCTCAAGTCGGCCGCGCATCGTTTTGTTTCACAATTTGCCAAACACATCCCAAGTTATACCCATGAAAGTCAGTTGGGATTATATTATTCCCAATATATGGAAACCATAAAAAATGTTCCAAACCACCAACCAGATACCCATTATTCTCCACATAGAATCCAAGATCCCACGAGAAAACATCTGGAATAGGATCTCATTGGGAGTTCACCAACAGTTTCAAATATTTGGGACGCAATATACTGGTTTATCCAATATCCCACGAAAAAAATCTGGATTTATACTAAATCATCCTTTTCGGATTTGCATTTTCCATGATTTTTTCACCATCCAGCGATTTATTGGGATACCCCCATGACTATGGAAAGCCATGATCGCCCATCATTCACCATCATTAACCATCTATTAATCATATGTTGGCGAATTCCACATATTCCCCATCATAGTCATATTCCACATATTCCCCATCATTATAGGGTTTAGGGTTTAGGGTTCTTAACCATCCTTAACCACCATTAACCATCATTATAGGGTTTTAGGGTGATTAACCCCCCAAAAAACCACCATTAACTATCCTTAACCATCCTTAAACCATACATTAACAATATATTAACCATATTTTAACCATCATCATTAACCATAATGGAACCATAATTAACCACTTTTTTAAACTATGAGATAAGTTCTCCTGGGAGACCAACCAGCCCAAACCGTCGTTTTCTGGGTGAACTCCCTGGATGGGCCTCACGATTGGCCGTCCAGCGGGTCGGACCCGAAGAATTCTTCGCGCCGGCCAAAGGTAGGGCGCGCCTCGGCAGATCACACTGGGCCAGTGTCTTAATATATGATATATATATATAAAATTATATATATAATTGTATATATATATAATTATATACATACATATTATGGAATCTATACATGATCTACTTCCTATATTTCCGAACACAAGTCCATATATATAATGTATATGAGTATACGGTCTTATTCTTCTGAATGTATGGAAAGAAATCACAGGTTGTATGAAATGAAGATGCGCAGTCTGTTATAGATACAACTAGATACATGTTCGACATTGTGCCTGTTGTGCTTAGATGTGATCCCTTAAAGTTGCCCCTCATTTTTGGTGGTCTAGAGTCTATATACTGGGTGCTTGGTACTCCTTATAAAACCCCAAAACAAGTCTCACTCAATAACGCAACTCTTTTTGGATTGAACCTTCAAATTGATATTACTTTTTTAAGAGTCAAGACACGATCATATAACTACCACACTAATAAACGAAATGTAAATGTCAATCTCTTCGATTCCAAAAACTTCCGGCTCCTTTGATACTTACCCAGTTTTCAGCCCCACATAAACTCGGCACCGCCGTTCTCTTGGCACCCCTGCGCAGATGCCATCGCGCCCTGGGAACGGAGGTTGGGCGCGATGGGCTTGCGACTGGCTACAAGTGACTACAATGCATGGCCTATATATCAATGGATTGGTTTAAGGGAAAATCTACAGGAAACCATGGTTTTTACCATCAAATAAAGGGGCTTCCTGTAAAATTTCCCATCATCCAATTCTATGAATATAGCCATAAGTAAATATAAACTGTACACGATTCGGATATAATTGGATATAATTGGATATATACATATACACACACTAGGATATAATTGGAATATCGTAATTGGGCTACAATTCTGATACGGTAAACGGATACAATGACGATAGAAGGATAGAAGGATAGAAAGGTAGCAGGATAGAAAGATAGAAGGATAGAAAAAAAGCAAGAAATAAAGCAAGAACGAAAAATAAATCTAGTTGGTGGTATTCCTACCCCTCTGAAAAATATGAAAGTCAGTTGGGATGATTATTCCTATATGGAAAAATACAAGCCGTGTTCCAAACCACCAACCAGATAGATAGCTGGTTTGATCACAAAGTGGCCTACCCATCTTTACATTTTTCCCTCTATCCCCGCCTCTACTCGAGCCACGGGTTCAGACAGACCTGGCGTTTCGGCGAAGGCAAAGTCCTGCTGTTTTTGATGAAATCTTTAAATTGGAATGATGCATTCAGAGATTGGTTGTAAAAATGATCATCCCGTTTATATGGTTATATTTGGATATATATATATATACGGAATAGAATCTCATATCGTCAAATATTGATATGTACATCCTCATACACCCGCATGGTAACCACTTGAGGTTAATCCCATTCTGCGAATAACTTTAGATATCACTTGGAGGATCGTGCCACGGACAGAGCTTGGTCGAAAGCCTCTGAT
>Ga0126342_10013039_pt1:0-5000 | contig 14764 bp, 13 predicted proteins | sample Cyp1metagenome_FD_92528 | JGI IMG/M metagenome (GOLD analysis project Ga0126342, IMG submission 92528) | Coral microbial communities from Lord Howe Island, Old Settlement Bay, Australia - Cyphastrea 1 metagenome | ecosystem: Host-associated > Invertebrates > Cnidaria > Coral ... | reverse complement strand
AACCAGCTGTGCTTGTGGGACCGATTGTAGTTGAGGTAGTCACGGCATGCTCCACCAAGCTTCAGCCGTAATTACCATAAACAACCAAGTTAGCTGTCAGAAATCAGCTCTACTTCCCATCAAATCCACATTTTTCTTGTTAAAGTCATCATTTTCCCATGGCTTTCCCATGTTTTTTCTAGTGAAATCATCATTTTCCCATGGTTTTCCTATGGTTTTCACCATCTTCCCATAGGTTTTCCCATGGTTTTCCCATGGTTCCAGTTGGTTAACCCCCATCATTTCGGCGCCGAGCCACTGTGGCCCCCGAGCCGCTGTGCCGCTGCGGCCGCGTGTCACGCAGCTTGGGCGGCGGCTGGGGCGCAGCGGCCAAGGCGTTGAAGGCTTCTTGACGGAGGCCCTCCTGGAAAGCGACGCTGCCGGGGATTTTTTGTGGAGATCATAGGGGATATGATCCCCATGTTCAATGGATTGGTTTAAGGGAAAATTGGAACCGGAAAAGCCCATGATCTTAGTGGGAAATTCGATGGTTTCCTGTAGATTTTCCCTTAAACCAATCCCCCATGCGGGAGATCATAGGGATTGAAGGGGAACATACCTCAATATAAATGGGAAGGTGATATAAGCATTAGAGTTGGGATATGTTGTTTTTTTCGGACGTAAAGACATGTGATGAAACATGTGGAATTTGGGGATTTTGATCACGAAAAATGAGTAACTCGCAGATTTTTTTAATGAAGAACAATGGGGGTGTTTTTTGAGACACATGGTGAATTACAACAATGATTGTGGAAAATGAAAGTTTTAAGCAAGAATAATGATCATTTCGGGGGTTTTTGATCAAGATAAAATGGGAAATTTGAAGTTTTTTTAGCAAGAAAAAGGGACAATTTTAAGGTTTCTTTTTGAACAGTAGTAACCAATAGAGAATTCAACAAAGCCATGAATACAACTGAAAGGCGCCGTTGCTGCACGGCGCTACACAGCACAACAGCTCAAGCTCTGGTTCTCCGAAAAACCGCGGTGGAATGGTCGGTTTAAGCAATCATGGTTACACCCATAGGTTGGGATATAATCCCTATAACTTATGCTTTTGAATGGTATATATAATCATGATATATCTGGTTGGTGGTTTTAACCATCTTGAAAAATGATGGAGGTTGTCAATGGGAAGGATGACATCCCATATATGAAATGGAAAATTAAAGCCATGTTTCAAACCACCAACCAGTTTTGCAAATCGCCAAACATGTCCTGCGACAAGTGCCCGGAGGGCCCACCCGGGATTGCCGTGGCGAAGCTGATGGCGTCCCACAACATTTACCCGAGACAAACGGCGGAGTCTGACATTAAAAAGGGGATTAAGCCAACCAAATTGGGGATTCACATATTCTGGTTGGTGGTTTCAACCCCTCTGAAAAATATTAGTCAGTTGGGATGATTATTCCCAATATATGGAAAAATAAAACATGTTCCACACCACCAACCAGTATTACACACGTGCGGATTTTTCAGGAACCAATGAGGAACTGGCCAGTGCCAGTGCATCATCCAACAACTCCGACCAGCGGTCCAGCATAATTCAATCATGGGCTTCCAAAGCCCGCAACACCCAATGCCATCTATGCATAGCGTTCTTATTTACATCTTGCAGGTCTTGATTATAGATGTAGGTAAAAAGCAAGGGCACATATTATGTATACATCATGCGTGGATGATCAGGTTCCGTCGCATTGAAGATGAGGGAACCATCTGGCCGCATTTTTTTGCGATCCAACAACCTGAAAGACGGGTGTTTGGGAATGATCACGAATGATCTATTTTCCTTATTCATCCATCATCATTGAAAGTGATGTTAACCCTATGTCAATCTAGCATAATCTGCCTGAGGATGCTCCAGCCATACAGTATGGGGTTATATCATATGCTTATGAAGCCCACTTATTAACCAACTATTCCAACTTTTTAAATAGTCCAAACCACATTTTTGATGCTGAACCCCCCGATATAAAAGAAGAAATCAATAGACCCACAGAGCATGCACCTTATTACTTGAAGAGGGCCTATCAAAGTTGATTTGGGTTGTCGGAACTTGGGCCCTGCTCCAAAGGTATGCCCATTTTTCACCTTATGCATCTTTGTTGGAATCTATGCTCTTTTTTGATCATTACCCTCTGGTAAACGTTTACATAACCATGGAAAATCACCATTTTAAATATGTAAATCAACTATTTCTATGGATTCTATGGCCAATTTCAATAGCGCACTGTTAGTTTACTAGAGGGCAGTCACCATGTTCAACCCACATTTTTCGTTAACAGCACCGCCGGCCCCCAAATCCTCCTTTGTTCCCCTCCTCGCGATAGGTCCGAGAATCTCGATCGAGACCTTGCCGTTAGAGAATTCATCCATGTCAATATGAATATCCAATTAGTAGAATTGGATTAATAACTGGTTGGTTATTAAGGTTGGATGAAGGTTGGAATAAGGTTAATCCATAGACCAGTTAATAAGGTTGGTTTATATCCAATGACTCGCCCACTATTTATCATCATATCCATTTATATATATATAGTCATTCTGAAGTAGAGAGAAAATGAACATTTCCAAAATTGGTCACTGAAATGGAATTCTCTTTGCACATTGCATATTCGATTTCTACTTCAGGAGGACCAACAAAAATCTGAGTCGATGGCTTGTGGTGTTGATCCCCCGAAACATGGCTACATCAAAGAGTATATGGCTACATTTCATCCATCTGTACATACACAGATACTGGTTGGTGGTTATAACCATCTTGAAAAATGATGGAGTTCGTCAATGGGAAGGATGACATCCCATATATGAAATGGAAAAATAAAAGCCATGTTTGAAACCACCAACCAGTTATATATCGGGGTAACTTATAGTATTTCACTAACCTGAAATAAGGCGGGGATAGCTACCCCCAATGCAAACCACCATTCCGGTGAGGTCGCAGAGAGGTCGCGATGAAATTTACCCGTATATACATGTAATAAGTGTATATTTTCACATGTGTCCCACATTGTAGATACACAATTTTTCGTAGAATCAACCAGGTGGTGCCCCCAAGTTATGTTGGTTGGTGTTCACCCCCCAATCCTGAGTGAAATTGGAGTTACCGACTTAGCCGTCGTCTGGTTAAGAACGAGATTTCCAAATTCATTTATTGCGATCATGCCCAATATGGAGGTTTCCTAAAATGGAGGTACATCTCTAAATCATCCACTTTAATAGGATTTTCCATGATAAACAATCCATTTGAATCCATTTTGGGGTATCCGCCATTTTAGGAAACCTCCATATACTGGTAGTATAACCCCAAACCAATCATCCTCCAGCCATCGTCTATACATTGTGTGTCAATATTTCTCGTTCAAACTCCGCTTCAATGATGGCTAAATCCACAGTCAATGACTACCCTCTGGTAAACATACAAAAAACTATGGGAAATCACCATTTTTACTAGGTAAATCAACCACAAATGGGCCATTTTCAATAGCGAACTGTTCGTTTACCAGAGGGTAATCAGCCAAGGTTTGATACCATAGGTATATCATCCCATGATATCCGAGATTCTTGATGCTTCAAGACCAGTAAGAAAACCCGTAATAAATCTACGAATCAATCACGCAGATGAGATACAAAAACATACAAAAACAATGTATATATATAGTGTAAATATCAACCACCCAACCAGATGTTCTTGAAAACAAGAGGGTGAACTGCCCCCCCCTGGGCCGTTCGCCGGAAGTCGAAGTCCTCCAATTCGTGGAGGCTGGGTACGGCTGGGAAATGAACCATGTTTCGGACCCAAAATCTGTACCCTCTGGTAAACGTACCAAAAGCTATTGAAAGTTGCTATTTATAGTTGATTTACCCATTAAAAATGGTGATTTTCCATAGTTTTTGTTAGTTTACCAGAGGGTAAATGATGGGAATATCATGGGAACGGAATATCAACCATGCTTCATCCCCACATTGATTCCATGACAATCCCATGAGATCCAAGTTTTTTCCTGGTGTAATCCTCCATTTTCTCAACAAGATCCCGGAGGAAGTGCTTAGTCATCATAAATCGCCTATCTGGTTGGTGGCTTTAACCATCTTGAAAATATGAGTTCGTCAATGGGAAGGATGACATCCCATATATGAAATGGAAAATAAAAGTCATGTTTGAAACCACCAACCAGCTATCAATCACCTACAAATCACCGTTTTTGCAGCAAAAATCACCGATTCAGACACCGGCTCCTCCGCGCCCCGCATCTTCGACAAAAGAGCTCATCATCCAGGTACGCCGCGCCGCAGACGTGGCACTCCTTAAAGCATCCTGCTGGATGCCTGGAATTCACATGACTCAACGGCAAAAAATGGTGGAATTTCATGAAATGTCCATGGAATTGATAGGGGATCTATAGGTGATTTATCATTTTTTTTCTGATAGGTGATTTATGATAGCTAAGTTGGTTAAGGAGGCAAGTTCTATTATGGTAAATCATATTGAATGAGTTAATGGGGTGTACGTAAACAAACGGGCACCATCTTGTGCTTCTTGTTGTGGAATCTGATCGAATATAAACCAAATACTCCAGAATTAGGTATGTAATAGTATGATTTCGATTTAAGATAATGTCAACCCGGATTTTGCTAAACTATGGTTTGTTAATTAGGGGGGTACTCCTCCAATAGTCAAAATCTAATACTTTTTTATGGTACCCTCCCAATTAAACAGCCTGGAGGTTTATTAATCCAGGGTTGACATTACAGCAAATCTACAATTGACAGTCCCCAATTGGTAGAATCATCACCAAATGTCAACCAATTGGCGACGATGATGGGACTATTATTGTGGTTTATTGGTACGATAATTAAAGGACCGGATAACCCCACAAGTCAACTTCTTCCAATAATGAGCTTCAATGGTTTTAGCGGGGACAGGGAAGGAAGGAAAGACAAAGGAGGTGGTGAAAGATCGA
>Ga0126342_10013038_pt1 | contig 14764 bp, 18 predicted proteins | sample Cyp1metagenome_FD_92528 | JGI IMG/M metagenome (GOLD analysis project Ga0126342, IMG submission 92528) | Coral microbial communities from Lord Howe Island, Old Settlement Bay, Australia - Cyphastrea 1 metagenome | ecosystem: Host-associated > Invertebrates > Cnidaria > Coral ... | reverse complement strand
GGGTTTCTGGGTGAAGAGTCTCTGGGTGAAAAGTATGTGGGGGAAAAGTCTGTGGGTGAAAAATCATTGGGGGAAAATAGGGGTAGATGGGATGCTGGCTTTCGTTCCCCCCTTCTCAGGTATATGTGTGTACATATTTCCCAAAAAATGACTTCTGGTGATTTTTGGTGCTGCTAACCGAAGCCCGGTCTCAGGCTGGTAACCCACCGGAGCGGTTCGCGGACGCCTTCCGCAGCGTCTGCAGTGAGGTGGTTGCCCTGCCACACGCTGGGGAGATTGCCCCGGGACCCGGACTGGGGCCGGCCAGTGATGCTCAGCTGAAGATTTCGTATCCAAAGTGGTTGAGACATGTTGAGACATGTTCCAATAGGTGGTTGAAGATCATGAGGCCAATGGGATTTTAGATTGTTTTGGATTAATTTGATGATTTTTGGTGATTTTTGGTATTTGGTACCTATCATCCAAGTTTTTGGGTAATTTTGGTGTGCAGGGAAGCTCTTGGCGCTGGGGTCAAACTCTTGAAGCCGCGTTTGCACAGGTCAGATTCTGCGTGGATGTCCTTGGAGCCAAAAGAATTGCCCATGGAGTGCTCAGTATGGAAGATGAAGAGTTGATTCAACACCTGGCAAAGTTGCAGATGCCTGAACCCCAGCACCGATCCTGAAGATTTTTTTCCAGGTTTTGATTGTTGCCTCCCAAGACTAGATGGTTTCATATTCACAATGACCAGCCATGTATGGCAAGTCATGAATCCATTCATATCTCAATCTTATTGAGCCATTCAGCCATTCCCTTTTGTGGCAGAGGTTTCTGCAGACTTGGCCAGAAATTTCTGAGGTTTAGACATTTGCCCCAGCAGCAATGAGCTGCTTGGGGTGGTAGCTGTGAAGGACTCCCCACTAACCAAATTTCTGGAAGCTGGTGTGTTTGGACCTCAGCAGCTGTTCGCTGAAGAGAACCAAAGGAACCATCGTGAGAACCCCCAGCATTGCGGAGTCAATGGTTGGAAGACGACCGTATATAGAAGAAATTGATGACCTCCGAAGCTGGCAATAGTCCGGGAAGGAAGAATCCATCAAAACAAAAGCCCAAACTTTTCAATCTTTACATTTCTTGGTGCAGCAGCTGTCAGAAGCATTTCGGAACTTTTAAAATCTTAACACATCCTAACCTTACGAAAGACCTGATAATGGAGGCTCCATCTTTACAAGTTCCAATACTTGTAGGGCCTTGTGGCTGCCATAGCTGACGTTCCATCCATACGGAGGCCGTGCAGCATCAATTCGGATGACCCTTTGCTCTTTGGCCCCAGCCTCCTTCAAGAGTTTCAGCGTTGTCGAGATCAGTCCCTTGACCGGCAGCCAAATGGCAAAGTCGCAGATGACCACTAAAACGAGGCAATGTGAGGCAAGGTGACAACTTGGGAAGTTGATAGTTGATACATTTTGATACTTCAGATTCTTGCCTTTCGCCATTCGGAGATTTGCAGTTAAGATTTCGGGGCAATGGGTCCCAAAGCTTGCAACCACATTTTGAGCCTGCACTGAGCTACATAGAGTTCACAAGCAAGAACACAACTTTGCCAATTGCGGTACCAACTGGACCCTTTCCGAGGCTGGAGATGTCAGACAACCAGCTTGCGGATTGCGCAGTCCTTCAGCTGCAAGGGTACAGCGGATGTTTGCTTCTTATGCTGCTGCAAAGAAGAAACAGAAGCTGGACACCAAAAACGCACAGAAGTTTATCTTCTGCAAACGCATAGAATATATAGAAATATATAGAATAGAATCTGAAAAAGATGTGCAAGATGACATCCTCTTGGAACTTTCTGAACTGTCTATTTGTTTGTTCGAAAATTGCAAGTCCAGGCACCGGGATTTTTGGGGCGTCGAGGCCAACTCCTTTCGGCACAGCCGGGCACCTGATCAGCTGAAGCAACGGGGCTTGCTTGGCGTCGAGGCCTGTGTTAAGACATGTCGAGATGGTGGAGTCTCTGATCCAAAGGAAACATTACGTCATTACGTCATAGTATTATATATATATACATATATATATACATCATATTCGATCATTTTGTTCAAAGACATGTTTCCCCAACAGCATAAGCTAACGGGGTCTTCAGCCCAGAATAGCTCCGGTGTGCACTGGTGCAGGTGCCGGGTCAGGTTCAACGAGGTTCCGGAGAAGGTTCCGAAGGTTCCGAAGGTTCCGGAGAAGGTCTGGGAGGCTTTGGTGCAGAGCCAGGTCAGGTTCAACAGGGTTCCGGAGAAGGTTCCGGGGAAGGTTCTGGAGAAGGTTCCGGAGAAGGTTCTGGGGAGAAGGTTCCGGGAGGCTTTGGTGCAGAGTCAGGTCAGGTTCAACAGGGTTCTGGAGAAAGTTCCGAAGAAGGTCTGGGAGGCTTTGGTGCAGAGCCAGGTTGGGTTTAACAGGGTTCCGGAGAAGGTTTCGGAGAAGGTTCCGGGAGGCTTTGCTGCAGAGCCAGGTCAAGTTCAACAGGGATCCGGAGAAGGTTCCGGAGAAGGTCTGGGAGGCTTTGGTGCAGAGACAGATCAGGTTCAACAGGATTTGCGGCCATTTATTGTAATTCACGGAAACCCACAGAAAAGTAGCTGAGGTGTTTCCAGCGCTTGGCTTGGCAGCACGCTTCAGAAAGATTTGTAAAAATAAAGCGTTGCGGCTGTTGGGGATACCACCGAAGCTTATTGTTTTTTAAACGCTGGTTTGTTTTTCCTTTTAGACTTTAGACGTGAGGAGAATGCTCCAACAACCGATTTACAAGAGGAACTTGAAGATCTTTGAGAGTCGGTGTTTGGTGAGACATGTCAGTGTTGTGACATGTAAAAAAGCATCTGAAAAATATTCTCCAATGTTGTGTTTGGTTCTTCCCTTCCAAGCACAATCAAACTTGCTCAGAAAGAATTTGCATTTTCCATAATGTTCGGATAATTTACAGGACTGGCTGCGCAAGGAGGAAGGACACTTGGCGGCACGGAAACCAATTTGGATTTTGAGCGGTGCGCCATGGAAATCCAAGGAAACCTAGATTTTTCCTGTCGACAAATTCCAGGCGGTAGGCGATTCTCCTTTCTCTTTGGCTAGACTTATCCATATGGCAGTAGAAAACATGTTGTGAATCCCGGCCCCACAAGAAACTCTTGATCCAAGATATCCAAGGAAAGTCGCTGAAGCGAAGCCTTGATTTAGCATTCAGCGACAGTGCGGCTGCAACAAAAGACTTCCTGCTTCTGTGCATGGAAATTGTTCACTGACAGCGCTCACGTGCAATATCAAGTTTGAAGTTTTGAAATTGCCTCCATATTGGTCCTAAAACTGCCTTGAAACTCCATCACCAAAACATCCAGTAGAAGATCTGCACAGTGACTTGCCCATCTTAAGGTCATCAATGGGCTCAGTTGGAGGCTTGATCGCTGCAATGTGCTGCGGGTAAGCAGTATGCCGAATCTTGCTCGTTGGTACTTTCAATATCTTTCAATCAGGTTTCACTTATCCTCCCAATTCCCTACTTTATATAATTTTCAGGGTTCAAACTAGAAGAAACCACATGTGACATGCAGCAGCAAGCTTCACATTTCTGCTTCGTCAGGATTTGGTGCAAACCATCGAGGAACATGAAAAATCCGGCGCCGCGCGACAACATCTTGGCCCCATCGAGGGCCGGCGTACTTTGGCAGCGATGATTATGGCCAACTGGAGCAAATCATAGGCTTATACTGTAATGTCTAAATACTTCTAACAGCTCATATGCCTTCCATTTTGCCAGCCCCTGTTGATAGATCTCTGCTGTATCTTTGACCTGGCTCAGGCACCAAACTGGTCATTGAGCGAGTCGGGTTCTGAGAGTCTGCGAGTTGATCAGGGCCAAGAAAAGTTCTGGCAGTTTGGGCGTGGTTGACTGGTTAACCAATGTTAACCATTTCTTGCTCCAAACTTGGACTTTTCGGTACAAGATAAAAAAAGACGGAAAAAACATGAACAGAGACCTCCACAAAGAGTGATGGTTTGAAAGTTTGACCCCTGCCATTCCATTCGTTCCATTCCCATGTGACAACCCATGCTGCTCGTTTCATTCCCATGCTAGCTTTGCATCGTTGCTTCAGGCCCTGGAAAATCTGGGTGGACAAGCCTCCAGCCGCCGCTTGACGAGATCCACGGCATGCTGTAGTGATGTTTTTGCAGTCCATTGGCTATCCCACTGATATCCCAGTTCAATGGCTGAAGCCAAGTGGAAAGTGAATTTCCGGATCAATCCTTGGACCGAGGTCAAGTGATCGAATGGATCGAACAGCATCCTGAGGAGCTGGAGAAGATCCGAGAAGCAAAGCTGAATTGGTGACCTGGTGACAGCAAGCCAGCGACATCTAGCAATAGCATGCAATAGCTATGTGGATGGACATGAGATGACATTGTCATAATACCCCAAAGAAGGCTTTCCCACCATCCTTTTTGACGACGGTGTATATTTTAAAATAGCTGCAGGTGGCCCTGGCCCCGGGGGCTTCGGTGTTGAAATCGAATGTGCAAAAGTTCGTGCGGCCTTTCCGACAGTTTTGTTGATTTTATTGGCCACCGGTCCGTAATTAGTACTGTTTACTACGGTTTATTCATAAATCGCAAGCTGGAACCTATACTACCTATCCTCGGATGTTTCCGTTACACTGGGGTATTTTCCTCAACCAGTGGGGGTACCCTACCCCAATCCCATAAGTTCACTACGGAAATCGAGGCATGTCCGCGACGGTCATCGAAAGCCTGAGCTTTGTCTGCAGATACTGTAAGAAAACGACCTCCTTAGCTGATGGCCTTGTCCAGAAACACACAATTGCAACTTAAATAGATAAGATATGATAAGATTAAAAAAGAAGTAATAATCATAGTAGACATACTTAAATGGGGACAATGATGATGAGCCATGGATTTTTTTTGGGTACTGTATCCTATTTGCAGAGCCAAATGATATCAGATGGCGTCCTGAGGTGTGGCACTCCACTGTGCTGCCCTGAAGGATGGCGACATCAAGGGAGGTCTAAGTATCCTCCGATTTCAACCACTTCATCCCAAAGACCTGGCCAGATGATAGGCGGTGCCAGATTGCTTCCTTTTCAATGGATTTCTGTTCCAGAAAATTTAATTTCTAGGAATTCTACAGTAGAGGAGTGGATTGAGTACAATTTGACACTGCTATCCAGCTGGTTTTTCGCCGTGTTTGCATCTCCCAGGTTTCTTCTTCCATGCACCATTTTCGCAAAATCACCAAGCCAGGGCAGTTGCTGCCTCAGGGATGTGACTTCTCACAAAGTCTGGAAAGAGATCTTAACCCCAATCTTTGTGGTAGATTGAATATAGCAAAAATGATTGGACTATTATTAAGTAATTACATGTAATTACTAATTACTCAAGATGACCTAAGACCTGCAGGTTGAGTCCAATCTCATTTGTTTGTAGCCAAACAGAAATCAGCAGCTAGAGAAGACCCCCTTCAGTGGATTCCACTGAGGCCGACCATATACTTGGCACCAAATGCTGAAGCACCAGAGGCTCGGACGTGGGGAATGGTACTGTAGAATGCGTCCAAGACATTTCTTCACGTTTCAATGGATAATCATGTCATGATATTTCATGTATTATGGAAACTGAAAGCCAGCAAAATAACAGATTCCAGATTATGCGTAAGTTAGAAGTTAAATGGATACCACTTCATGGCATTTCATGATTTCATATTCAAAATGATTATTGATGTGTTTAGCAATATAGATGCGATAATATTGGAATATAATACATATAATAATATATATAATATAGATATATTATTTATGAGATTCTTATATGTTTTTCAAGACACTAGAACATACATCTTCAGTACCCTCGTGAACTCCCAGGAGCTCCCAGCGATCCGAGACGCTCCAGATGTGGCTCCGGCAGCTCCAGCGAGAAAGCCAAGGACCCTTTCAGGGTGGAGGATCTAATGGTATGTTATTAAACTTCATGACGATGATGATGATGATGACAATGATGACGGTGATGATGATAATGATGATGACGATGATGCTGATGATGATGATGCTGCTGCTGGTGATGATGATGGTGATGATGATGATGGTGCTGCTGATGATGATGATGATGGTGATGATGATGGTGATGATGATGATGATGGTGCTGGTGATGATGATGGTGATGATGATGGTGATGATGATGATGATGATTACGATGATGATTATGATGATGACGATGATGCTGATGATGATGCTGCTGCTGCTGGTGATGATGATGGTGATGATGATGATGGTGCTGCTGCTGATGATGATGATGATGCTGATGACGACGATGATGATGATGACGACGTGATGATGATGACGACGATGATGATGATGACGACGATGATGATGATGATGACGGTGATGGTGATGATGATGATGATGATGACGATGACGATGATGATGATGATACTGCTGATGATGCTGCTGATGATGCTGCTGCTGATGATGATGCTGATGCTGATGATGATGATGCTGCTGATGATGATGCTGCTGCTGATGATGATGCTGCTGCTGATGATGAAGATGACGATGACGATGACGATGATGATGCTGATGGTGATGATGCTGCTGATGATGATGCTGATGATGATGACGATGACGATGATGATGATGGCGATGATGATGATGATGATGATGGTGATGATGATGATGATGCTGATGATGATGATGATGCTGCTGATGATGACGAAGATGATGAAGATGATGATGGTGATGATGATGATGATGACCATGATGTTGCTGCTGCTGATGATGATGCTGATGATGATGACGATGACGATGATGATGATGATGATGTTGATGATGATGATGATGATTGTTATCATGATTATGATCATTATCAGGTTTTTTTTGTTATTTTGAGTGTTGCGGCAGTGCTGGCCATGGAAGGAAACGCCCCTCCGAGAAGGCTGAGGCTGAGGGAGAAGCTCCTGAACCAAAGCCCAAACGCAGCCGCAAGGCGATCTGTCCGTTTGAACGTTATGAATGGTACAAATTTCATCAATTTTTCCATGATTTTGACGCTATTTTGATGCGAAAACCTCGAGTAACTCAAGTAAGTGAAAGTTCATGGGTTGCGCGATGTTGCGCCCAATAGATCTGGTTCAGGATTGCCTAGAAAATTGTCATGGCATTTGATGGCTGATGGTGGTTGGGGGATGGTGTAGCAAGGTTTGCTGGTTAGAGCGGCTGCAGTGGGTCACCCGACCTGTCTATGGCATCTATGGAAACATGTCACAAACTGTTACAGTAATTACTGTACTTTTCCCAACTTAACTTATCTTTGATTAATCATCAGGTTATCAATGACATTATATGGACATATATAGACATTAGATGGATGTATTGCCGGATGTAATACACGAAATCTCCTGCGGGCCCTAGGCCAAGGCCAAGCCGAAACCATCCGCGGATGCTGTTGCACTGGCGGCCCCCCTGGCAGCCGATGCACCACCGGAAGCCGCGGCGCCGGTGGTGCCGGAGGTGCGACCCAGGTGCGGAGGAAGTTACGATGAGGTGATCACTGTGATGATGTGTGATGATCTATGAATCTATGATAATTAATTACTAAATTTCCGGGATGATCCGAGCAACACACAAGGACCTCCTTTGCCAGTTTGCATGTAGCAACATGTTCTCTTGAGTGCACTGGAAACAGGTGCTTACAACCATCGACAACCAATGGTCACCATTGAACAGGTCGCCACAGAGAAAGAAAAAGGCTGATGATCCGTTGAGCCTCTTGACACATGGCTGCAAGCAGTGTAGATGATGAATGATTGAATGATTCACACTGTCGCAAGATGTGTCAAATCAGTTTTAAACAGACTTGTGAAATCCTTTCAAGACTCTCCAGAATCAACTTTGGTCAAACAGAAAAGACAATGAAGAGGTATGTCACCACAACAGAAGCATACAGGATCTTCAATGTTATTTCACACCCCCCAAATCTCATGGTTGATGATCAATTTCCCCTTGACATGGCCATACATTAGCATAAATTGGATTGGGTATCCATGGGTATCTCCTATTCTTGGGGCCAACTTGGACCAACCATGACCAAGGCTTGATGCAGCGTTAGAGGCTGCAGACGAAGCACAGTGACCTGCGGGCAGCCGTACCTTCCACGCCTTCCATGGACATCTCAGTTGGTCCAGGGAGGTTCTGAGCGAAAACGTCCTTGTACAGAACATGTGTTGCAGAAAAAAGTGTACAGAAAATATCGTCAGATTGTGATGTTTATGGCCATTCGTGTACATTCTTGATGTGTGGTGTTGATTGGCTGCACAATTGACTCCTGTTTCTTCCCCGCAGCCAAATTCATGGCTTGGTGCCTTGGCTGAATCTAGTGGAGGCGTTCCGGCATGAACGCGCAGCTCAAAGCAGGAGAGGAGTCCAACCAAAAACAATTTCACATGTACTGGTGCTCAGGTGCATGTAGCATATCTGAAGGTGATAGTTGATGCAGGATGTGTTTTTTTTAAAGATGTGCCAGGACACATTCTCTTGGACACATTTGCAGACCTCGACAATTTCAAACATGGTCTAAGATTGTTGAAAGTTCCAGATTTCTGGGTACATGTAGAAATTAAATGAATTTTTGAAGGATAGTCAAGGCACCTGAAAGAGAGCGCTGACGCCGTGATGGACGACCCAACTCATGGGAAAGGCGTCTCGTGAGGCTCGCAAGGCCGGAAGCGATGGCTATGCAGAAGGTGACCTCCAACTGGAGGCGCTGGGGCGTAGCAAGTTGTTTTGGCCAACAGTTGGTGTTCCGTTGGCCCCCCCCAAACAGGATTTCCAGTAGGGTAGCTACAGTATTAAGTAATCAATCATATGGCGATGACTATGGTATAGAAAGATTTCTAACAGGATTTCATTTAATTCTGGTAAGATTGGTAAGCATGGGAGATGTGCTGCGTCATGTTGCGACCAAAGTGTTGGAGCCACGCTTGTTCAGGTTGCAAAGCTTCAGAAGGCGCAAAAGCCTTAGCTGGAATTGTTGGAACTTCTGCATGCTGGGTGATTTGTGGAGCCTTTTTGCATGCCATTTTGGATCAACAGCTTGGGGTTTCAGATGTTTTAAGGTTGTTGGAGGCGAAACAGCAGAACTGCGAACTCCATGCGCGAGCTGGGGGCTCCGGTTTACTATGGTTTACTCATCAGACAGTTCAAATTGCTTCAACTCGTTCACTTCCCAAAAGTGTCAGAAGTCAGAAGCGCTATGCTAGGATGAAGGAATTCAAGAGATTTTGTAATTTTTTCTTTATAAATAAAGTTATCCAAGTCATTTTGGTTTATACATGGATCTGTTTGTCCTTGCCAAATGGCCATATAAGGGCCACAAAAATGAACATCTACATATTAGAATTGGGATACCCCATTTTCAGACCAACCTATGTTTGCCATTGTCAAAACAATTCAAAACATGGCTAGCCTTTTTACGGGGATGGTCATCCTCCATCAATAGGGGTTCCCAAATGGTGGGATGACACCCGTTCATCTGATCGCCCAGGTGAAGCAACTACAGGAGCAGGCCGAAATTGATGAAGATATCGTCAAAAATCTGCTGATTTTGAGGATATTGGGTCTACCGCAATCATTCATGGCTTTCCAGGTACGTTTTGGTTTTCCATCCCCAGCTGCCCCAGCTTTTGCGGTAGATTTCCCAGGTTTCTGCCGCTCAGATGCTTGGCAAGAATGGCACAGGTGCCAACCCAACTCAAAATGATAGCGTTTGGGGTTCTTGCTATCGTGACCAACTTCTTGCATTTTTTCTGCGAATTGCAGAACATGTTTCATTTCAGCGAATCATCTCTGCAGCAATCAGCACATTTGACGCTGATAGGCTGATAGTCTTTCTGCAGAATCTCAAGTTGGCGGTTGGAATCCAGGTTTGTTCAGAGATGTGATGATTCGGGAGGGAGTCTCTCTAGTGCAGAGGCATCTTATATGGATAGGATCTCTTGCCTTTACCAAAGCAAGGAAAATGGTGAACCATGAGCCGGATGAGGAGGAGAAAGCTGCCGCCTACTATATGTATATCTTGAAATCACACCTTGCAGCATTGTTTCAGAAGCGACCACAATCGAGACCTTGGCACAACATGGTATGAAATCTGATTCCTAAGAGTGAATCTCCTACAAATACCGAAGCATACCGAAGCACTGTTTTGATTCGGCATGCGTCAAGAACTTGCGGGTCCTGGGTGTCTGGGTATGTCTGGGTGCCTGGGTGCCACTGCCGCTGTTTTGGGCTCCAGTGATATGTTCTAAGTCATTAGCTTTTCCCTGGGTCTCAATGATCTCCAGGTCGTCCATCTTGTTGGGCTCCACCTGAAAGGTGGTTCGGCTCCAAGCCGCAGAGTGAATCAATGAATTTCCGGTGGAGCATGGAATCGCCATGACGAATCGCCATGAGCATAAAGCTTTAATAAGATCCTTGAAGATGTACCAAGATTGGCAAGATCCAAGAGATACATCAGATGTACCAAGAGTATCCTCTTGAGCTATGCTATGCCCCTTGACCTGGATGGTAAACCCTGGGCCAAGGCGACGGCGCCATCTCATGGTGCCTTGGGTGCCTGGGAATCCGTGGAACTGTGGGGATGGGTCAAACAATGGGTAGGGGTGAACTATGGTGAACTATGGTGAACTATGGTGAACTGGTGAACATCCCAAGTCTGCATGGATCTTCACCAAGAGATACTGCTACACGATTCTTGATCCGTACCTGACCCGAGTGCAGCACGGAACATCCGAAGCTGAGGCCAAGCAATGCCAGGCCTTTCTGTGTTTTCTTGCAATGCTGATGGTCGCTTGGATTGCAAGGTGGTTGAGGTGCCATCCTGATGGATGACCGACAAGACGGTCACTCCGAAAGCCGCAGAAACTGCGTTTCAACCTTTGATCTCAGGCCATCACCCTGCATGGATGCTCGGATGAAGTCGGCAGCTCAACTGCTGTGCCGTGGCCATGGCGGCCATGGCCCACGTTTTTTCAACACGTGTTCACCTCCTAGGCCGCCGTGGAACAAGCCAGGGAGGAAGCCATCAAAGAGGGAGAGGCAGAATATATGGGGACCGCTATGGGAACCCCCCAGGATTGCTTTGGGAATCAGCTATTGAATTCTTTGACTTGAAATAACTTGACCATAAACGTGCCTAGGTCTTTGTCGAACAATTGCTTGTCGCTGTTGTCCCATATCAGTTGATTGCGCGTGTTTTTGCAAGTTTGATACGCTGGATCAAGCTTTATAAATCACCGCACATATGGATATGCCAGTCTAGATACCCTCTGGTAATTTAACGTAGCTATTGAAAATCACCATTTTCAATGGGAAATTTCACTATAAATTGCCATTTTCAAAGGCTATGTTAAATTACAAGAGGGTACTACTCATTCGTGGTAGCCCGGTAGCAATAAGGTTTCTACCCTAGGTCTTCAATGTATTTTGAAATTTCATTCCGCCGGGTCTACCCGGTAGAGGCCCTGAAAGGAGTCCAAGATGCCATCAGATCCTTGGAAGATCACAGATGGAGAGATTGTTCATAGATGTTAAATAGATGTTAAATCCAATTTGATGATGAAACATGATGAAAAGTGTGATCTTGTGAAGGCACCTCAAGCACTGGAGTATGATAAAGACATCAAGCCTGACAGGGGATGGATGCATGAACATGTGGGGCGGGACATGTTTGGAGCAAAACAACGTTGTTGCAATCACAGCGCACATATGCAGTGGCAAAGCACAAGCATGGCTTGTCAAGATGGCAAGGAGCGACCCACACATTATCGCTAGCCTGCCTTGTCACTCGTGTTTTCTCTTTCGAGGCGAATACAAGGAGCAAAAAGAGAAGGCGGTCTCTGCACGTGACAATGTGCAGGCCAAGAAGGACACCCAAACAATATGATTCTGCCAGGGAGCCTGAGTTTCTTACTTTTTTTTGTCAGACCAACGCTACTTAAAGCTTAGGGGATGCCACTCTAAAACCTCACCTTTATAACATGTAAAACTCTTGGCAATTGGTTTTCCTCCAGTATTGAAACGGCCAGTACCCGAATCTTGGTGATAATTGCCCCGCTGCCAAATGCCAGTTGCACTCATGACTCCCAGGACAGCTTTAACAAGGTGCTTGAGGATGAAGGAAGGAAGGCTGAAGGTGATGAGGCCCAATTCGGAGTGGGATGTTTATAAAAAGTCCAATCTTCTCCCTAACCAAGAAATTCTTCACCAACACGATGGGATGGTTTATACGAGTCCATCAAGGCCCATATGTTTTTTTTGCCTTGAAGGAGCTGGATTACCCTCTGGTAATTCAACATAACCATACACAACCACGGAAATGCAACATTTTCAATGGGGAAATCCTCGAACGAAACAGGCCATTTCTTCCACTAAACTGTTACGCTGCAACCCTGACGTTGCTCCGCGTCTGACTTCAGGTGGCTATGAAGATAAAGTTGATGTTATTACTCCAATCAAAATATTGTTCATAAGGGGTGGCGAATTTTGATCCCTCATGAAGATAAAGTTGATGTTATTACCCCAATCAACATATTGCTCATAGGGGGTGGCGAATTTTGATCCCTCATGAAGATAAAGTTGATGTTATTACCCCAATCAACATATTGTTCATAATGAGTGGCGAATTTTGATCCCTCATGAAGAAAAAGTTGATCTTATTACCCCAGTCAACATATTGTTCATAGGGGGTGGTGAATTTTGATCCCTCATGAAGATAAAGTTGATGTTATTACGCCAACCAACATATTGTCATAGGGGGTGGCGAATTCTGATCCCTCATGAAGATAAAGTTGATATTATTACCCCAACCAACATATTGTTCATAAGGGGTGGCGAGTTTTGATCCCTCATGGAGATATAGTTGATGCTATTACCCAATCAACATAATGCTCATAGGGGGTGGCGAATTTTGATCCCTCATGGAGATATAGTTGGTGTTATTGCCCCAATCAGCATATTGTTCAGAGGAGGTGGCGAATTTTGAGCCCTCATGAAGATAAAGATGATGATTATGATGATGGTGATGATGACGATGATGATAATGATGATGATCATGATGATGATCATGATGATCATGATGATTGTAAGTGTGGAGCAACGTCCGGGTTGGGGCGAACTGTTAAAACCATCTGTAGGCAAATCATCCATGAATAGGTAAATCATCTATAACGCTCCTAATCCCACCCAAATATTAACACATACCATAAAATACCCAGAAATCATGGTTTAGTACAGGATTTACACATATTTGCGACCATGGAATTAGGGTTGTTGAATATGAACTTGGGATGGGATTATTTAAGGGCTGCCGCCCCTGCCGCCGACCCCGGACAAAAAAAGAGGTGAACCTGATGTTGCAAACGAAGCAGTCGCAACAGCAGGCACCCAAGGATTCAGCGGGTCTGTTCCTTTCTTGAATTTCAGGAAGTCTGGTTATGACCTGCATATTGAAGATTGCTCAACAAATATCTACTGAAGATTGCAGCACGTGCGTGTCTTTAGCGTTGGTATGTCGTGTTGCCATACGAGCGCATCAACGCGTGCGGCGTTTGCGGCAGCGCATCCAGCAGGAGCGCGACCAAGCGATCATAGAGGAGGTCGGGCGAGAGATAGCAACAAAAACAAACCGCTTGCAGAGCAAACCTTGCGTGACAAAGTTGCCGGGCAAAACGTTCAACCCCGCGGGCGTAGGTAATAGCAGGGAAGCAGCAGCAAGCGCGGCACGAGGCGCCGACGCCGGAAACGAGTCGGACGAACACCGCGGCCTTGACCGTAACAAGGACAGCACATTCCATTCCATCACATTCCACTACATCTGTCCTTTTTGTGACGTTGCCATCAGCAGCGGCGTGCGTTCCGGCATGGTCGATCACCGCCACCAGTGCGGACACCAGTTTCGCGTGCACGATGGGCGCATCACTGCCAAGAAGCAGGCGTACCGGTGCCCGTTTTGCGACGGCATTGTAGCAAGCAGCGTTATGACTGGGCAGATCAACCATCGGAGCGTGTGTGGCAACCGCTTTTACGTCAAGAGCGGCAAGGTCAGTGAGGGGACGCGACAACATGCGCACAAATGCCCGCAGTGCCAAACTGTGGTGTGGTCGGCATGCGCCTCGGGGCGAATTCGCGCCCAGCACAATACACCATCGGGGCGCCAGTGCCCACGGAGCAGCTGGAACAGCGAAGAAAAGAAATGAGCATAGGACTCATAGGACGGTGAAAACGGTGGGTGTCACAATAGCGACTGCCCTCTTAGGTAGCTGCCGGAAGAAACGAGAAAACCAAGCCACGAGAAAAGGTCGAGGAAAGCGGCCACAGTGCCGCAAAAGCGTCCGGCAAGGGCGCCGCGAAGCATTTGAAGCCAGGCTACTGCCCCCAGAATGTAGCTTGAAGGCAAGCTACTGCGCCAGAATGCCGCAAAAGCCTGTGGCAAGGGCGCCGCGAGGCATTTGAAGGCAGGCTAGTGTCCAACGTTGCTTTCGGAAGCCACTAGAAAAGCACTTGGAAAGCGCCAAGCTCTTGGAAAGCGCCCAGAATCCTCCAAAAGCGTCCGGCGAAAGCGCCGCGAGACAGGTAAAGGCATGCTACTGCAAAAGCGCATGGTAAGGGCGCTGCGAAGCATTTGAAGGCAGGCTACTGCGTAACGTTGCTTTCTGAAGCCACTAGAAAAGCTCTTGGAAAGC
>Ga0126342_10013037_pt1:0-10000 | contig 14765 bp, 12 predicted proteins | sample Cyp1metagenome_FD_92528 | JGI IMG/M metagenome (GOLD analysis project Ga0126342, IMG submission 92528) | Coral microbial communities from Lord Howe Island, Old Settlement Bay, Australia - Cyphastrea 1 metagenome | ecosystem: Host-associated > Invertebrates > Cnidaria > Coral ... | reverse complement strand
TATGGGGTATAAACCACGGATCCAATTCGTGGGATGCAAACTCCAGGCCAAGCGTCTTCCCCAAGTCTTTCATGACATCAAAAATGGCCAGAACAGCTGCCATCTCCGACTGGTTCGGTGCAACTACCTCAGGAAATCGACCGTTGACCGGTTGACCGCAATGCTCGGTTTCTGGAAGTCACCGGCAACCGAGGTACCAGATGCCTGCCAGTATATTTCCCGGAAGTTTGCCAGTATGTAGTATATATAATATTACATATATATATATATATATATATTATTATTATTATTACTATTATTATTATGTTTTATTATTATTATATAAACATTACATTATATTATGTTGTTATATTATTTTACATTATATCATATCATATCATATTATATATTGTATTATGTTATATTATATTATAATGTTTTATTATATTATATTATATTATATCATATTATATTATATCATATTATATTATATTATATCATATTATATTATATTGTATTATGTTATATTATATTATATTATTATGTTATATTATATCATATTATATTATATTATATTATATTAATACCCAGAAGTTTCATTCCAATCAAAAGGGATGAGACCCTTTTGATACTCAGCATGTACCAACTTCGAGGCCTTTGGTCAGTTGCGGGCTGCAGGGCTTGTCAAGGGTGGTATATTGGCTAAATATATTACCCATTTCCACCCCTTGTGGCTATCATTTACCTCCAATGAGCCCGAGCAACCCTGATAAAATGGGAACCTGGCAATGAATCAATTGGCTCAGCCTAGCAGCCAGCAAAATCGAGGACTCCAAAATCTCGTTGAGCTTCATCCGCTCTTCCATGCGAAGTTCCCGCTTGGGGAGCACCGGCGGCAAGTGGTCGAGAATCCTTCAGTGTCAAAAATTGGCTGGCAATCTAAGCTTCTTACTTCAACGGCTGAATTATGCAAAGTGGGTCAGATAGCCACAACATGTTTGTTTGCAAACAGACACGGCCTTGAAGGCAAAACATAACAACTGGTAACAACTCGACATCGCAAAAATCTCACACATCCCCATTTGGTCCTCATGATAGCCCCATAAATCCCTATATGTATAAATGTATATAATTACACCAAAGTTATACCATTCTTAAGTGTTATTAAGATTTATTCCCATATCTCCCAACCAAACAAACCTTGGGTCCCAACCCAACAAACCTTGGGGTTAGAAACCCATCTGAGCTATGGAAAATACCTCTATCCCATCCCATTATACTGACTGGTTAGTACATCTTCTCATTCTGGGTTGGCTCATAAACCCCAAGAAAAGTACAGTAGTATAACTTACATAACTCCCAACAAATTCACCAATGAACATCAATCAACCACCTTTTTTCAGTTGTATCATGTTATATCTCCATGTTTGATTCATCCCGTTCATCGCGTTGCGTTGCGTCCGCGCCACAAGTTCTCCGGGAGGTCTCCCCAGCGTGTGGCCACCAGACTCTTAGCGCCGAAGTCGGTGAAGAGCACCCGGACACCGTTGCCCTCGGGGAGCTTGTTGGAGTAGGCCAGGGTCTTGGCCACCTGATGTGAGGTACGGATCAGTGGTTTTCGCCATAACTGGGGGGATCAGATGGGTATAATGTCAACCCCGGATTTTCCTATGTTTATTGATTAGGGGGGGTATTCCCCAAAGAGTGATAATCTGATACGTAAATGGTACCCCCCCAAATAAACAGCCTAGGGGTTTATTAATCCAAGGTTGACATTAATATGGTGATCCATTTATAAAGGGAACTGCGCTCTCAAGTAGATGTCTGAGGGGTGGATAATGGGTAAAAATGTGGATTAGAAATGGGTTTTAACCAACAATGATGAGGATATAATGGTGATATATCGGAGATGTGTTTAATGATAGTGAGGACACAATGGGGATGTAATGATGATATAATGATACAATGGGCTATATAATCTACAATAGAACAAGGTAAATGGGGATTTAATGGGATCTAATGTGAACAAAATGGTATATACGGGCAACAATATCATGCTTGGGGACGCAGTTGGAGTTCATGTCATCTTCACGCTGAAAATTCATGGCGGTGGGTGGGTATAACTATGGGATTCGGACACCCCCGTGTTTGTTGGGATGTGGGGCCCTGATAACTATAACCATAACTGGTTGACTATGGTGTAACTATGGGTATGGATAGAGATGTAATGGTGACATAATGCGTATATAACTTAACTACAACACATGGATGCCATGGATGCCAAGCCATGTAGAAATGGTTGAGAAAAACCATGGTGTTGGCAGCAAATGGTAGGGAACAAATGGAAAAGCTCTGTTTTTTGGGGGGAATCTAAGCCAGTTAAAGATGTGCCCACCTCAAGGTGGTTCTTTTTAGTTCAGAGGGATTCCCAGAGCGTTCATTTTGTGACCTCTGTTGTTAAATCAATTAAATGGGTTTGGGACACAAATATGCAGTATACACAAGTTAACTTCAGAGAAAGTTGTTCCAAAACCATTTGTTTTTTTTTATTCTGGGAGCTGGTTGAAATGTTCCCTTAAATTAAACTGTAAACCAAAGATAGAAAGGCGGGTCAAGTTGTTGATTGTGCCAAGAAAAACACACACCTGGGCTGGGCTGGTGAGGTTTTGATATAAAATGGTTATACAGGATGGGGCCCCCAAGATAGCTAAGCTGCCTTGTGAGTGGCTTAACTATTGTTTATGGTAGATATATATATATATGTATGTAAAATATATATATGTATATATATATGTAATATATAGATATAGATATATATATATATATGTGTATATGTATACATAGATATACAGTAACTATCGTTAATGGGATTTATAAGCCAACTTACAATTGAGGGGCACCATCCTGTAGGTTCCCATGTTTTTTGACCTGTACCAAGGGTGGTGCTGGAAAAATTGGTGACAGGCTCACCTGGCCTGCTCTCCAAACTGCAGCACGCCGCCCAGCTCACCTGTGCAAAGTCTGATGCTTGGGCCATCTGTCCTCTGATAATCAAACATTTCAATGCCAAATGCCCTACAAATGGAGGCTTTATTTGGAAAATCCGTCTATAAATCTGGAATTTGGTCCCTTGCCACCTTTGATTATCGGAGGGTACTGGATGAACTGATGAACTGACTGGAACAACTGGAGGGATGGGCCTTCAAGTCACTTCCCTTTCTCAGTGGCTGGGTCCTTCTGCCGAGTCCATAACAGATGTCCTCTATGTATCAACATCACACCCTTTGCAGAGCCGACAAGGACCACATGTTTTTTCACCAGAAATTTCAAGTAATATTTTAACTAACCCAAAAAATCGAACACGTCTCTTGGCGGAACATGACCCACATGGGGTCGCAAAAAAACATGAACCCCATTCTGTGTCATGACCGCGGCGCGCCTGTGACTTGGGCGTCTTCTGCCCCGGTGTTGAAATACATCGACTGCCTGTTCTGTCCTTCCTGAGGGGACACGGACAGATCGGTCGCCACAGTCGCTAGAGACTTTCAACTGATGTCTGCCAGAAGATCAACCTCAACTCACCAGGACTCACCACCCTGCTCGGTCCTTGCAACCCCAAACATCTTCAAATTAGATAACAATGCCAATTCTCCCAAAATAGCATTAATCAATTAATTGGCATTACCCTCTGGTAATTTAACATAGCTATTGAAAATGGCCATTAATAGTGGATTTTCCCATTAAAAATGGTGATTTTCCATAGCTATGTTAGTTTACCAGAGGGTAAGGCATTGATCATCATCCCATTCTCAACATTTCTCACCCCAAAACCAACGACGAAGAGTTCCGCACCTCGGCGGCCCGGAGTGCGGCGGAACAGGCCCAGGTCACCGCCTGGTCAAAGCTCTGCGGCACCGGGGTGGAGGCCTCGATAGTGGCCTCCGGCGGCTTGGTGCTGATGAAAAAATGGTGCTTTTGCCAACATGGACACATGTTTTTCAGAAAAATTGCGATTGATTGCTAATTGATGTTAGCTAAGTTGGTTTATAATTCCAATAGCGTTGGGGTTGGGATTCTGTCGAACTAGTTCATGGGGAGTCCGAACCGATTTTTTTACATGGGGAGTACCACCCGGTATGGGGAGATAATATAGATATATAGATAGCCTCCACTGAATTAACAGTTCGATCCTGAAAATTGTCAGTGTTTAGTGGAAACCAATCTTCCAGGCCCCTGTTTGGCAGGTTTTATGTCAATTTACTGGAGGGTATACAATATATTATAATATATATATATATATAATTATATATATATATTATATCCATTTAGATATTATTTATCCCCATCACCTGTAAACCAAGAGTTCTTACAGGAGAGCAGCAGAAATGGGGATATCAGCAAGAAATGATATACTGTAAGCATGTATAAGCGATCTATGGGGATCCAAATGGGATTTAACCAACAATAGTGGGATATATCATGAGATACATCAAATCATCTGGATGATATATGGGATAGGGGTATGGTCATTCATCCCTTGCCATGGAAATCCTAGATTTGTGGCCACAAAAAAACGAACTTAATGATGGATGACCATTCCCCAATATAAGTGTGATAAACCATCTTTCGACCATGGCACATATGCGGAGATCATCTGCAAATGGGGATATTCTGCTTATATATACGATGGAGATATTTTTCAATGATCATGAGGATTTGATGAAGATAGAATGGGATGTACAATCTACAATAGAACAAGGTATATGGGGATATAACCTACAAAAAATGCGAATTAATGGTAACATAATGGGATATATATATATAACCAATAAACATATACAATACTATACAATAATGAGGATAATATGATATAACGGTAACACAATGATACATAATGGAGATATACTGGGATATATATAATCAACCTACGATAAAACAAGGTAAATGGATGTAGATGGGATTTAAGCAAGAAAGATGCTGGTATAATGGCATCTAACGTGAATAATGTGAATATATAATATCATCTACAATATCATGGGTATTGAAGCAACAAAAATGGTGAATAAATGGGATTTGTATATAATGGAGATAGAATGGGGCTATATACACTAACCAGCAATACGATATCTGGGTGTGTCTGAAAATCGATGAAAGTTGGGGATACCCCGGATACCCCCCCCCCATTTTACGGCTAGTTTAAGAGTGAAAATGGCAAACCAACAAATTCTGCTGAGATCAAAGTATTTGTAGCATGGGGAGATCCTGGTCTACGGTTCCAAAACAAATAATATTTGTGTATGTTCATGGGAACATGGCGGAGAACATTATGGCAATATGGAAATGATGGTAAATGGGAACGTTGAAACAGCAAAAGAATGAAAACTGCCTCCCTTGGCCAATCACAAAGTCCCATGGAAATCAAGCTCTGTCATCAATAATATTCGAGATAATTTGATGTGTTCCCATGATTGTAATACAATCAAGTCCCCCAATAAACCACGTAGTAATAATATTTTAGCATAACTCAACAATGATTTTTGGTCACTGCTCAATTGACCACCCCATGGCGGCACATCCAGGCCACGGATTGCCCTGCCTGGACCATTTCTTCTCGCATGCCCATGGCCAGCCTCTTTTCTTCGGTCATGCCTGCCCGGGCAACTCATCAAATGCAGACGAAAAGGATCCTCAAATTAGATAGGAAAGCCCACAAAATGTTGGTAGACTTAGAAAAAAAAACACGGATTTGTTTGATCATCACTTTGATAATGGCTTGCTTCTCCATTTGGGACTTGTACAGGGTGCCAGGGATTTTCTGCATCTTTATTAGAAGGAAATCATGTATTTTTGGTGAACTTTTTCGGTTATTTTTTGGGGAACTCCCCAGGGTGACTAGTTGGGGAATCTTCTGGGGAACTTCCCAAGGGGCAGGGAGCTTCCCCATTCCAGGATATCCCAGGGTTCACATTCTTTTTGGTTGGGAAATGTTAGGTGATCTGTCCGTGCATCCTATACACTGTGGTAAAACCAACAGATAAACCATGATAAACCATTCCCATTTTACCAGGAATGGGTACGAGTAATATACACCATCCCCAATTGGAGGTCTATGGCATTGGGTTTACGGTGTAACCGGATAAAGAACAAAAAAAACTTCAATTGGTGGTTTCCTGAAACGGGACTAAAATCATCCCGAAATTCCAATTTCTGAGGCGGAAACTGTCCGACCCCCGCATCGGCACCGGCTCCCAGGCTCTGTAGCTGCTTCTGCACCGGGTTGGCGCGTCTCCGTACCGCCGCAGCAGCCAGGCTGGCCACAGCCACAGCGGCTGAGAGGTGGGAGGCCTTCTTTGGGGCCTTGGGTAAAGCTGGCACTACATGGATGGAATCAGCTTGACACTCTGCTGAATTTGGGGAAACCACCGCCCTTGGGTTGCCCCACCACCATCGACGATGAGCCCCTCCCACTCTGGTGTCGCAATGCCGATGCATGGCTCCTGGTGTGCTGCACCAGATGATCATCTATGGAGGTTTCCTAAAATGGTGGTAACCCCAAATGATCCATTTTAATAGGATGTTCTATTATAAACCATCTATTTTTAATTACCCCCATTTTAGGAAACCTCCACATGAAGCATTGTATTTTGACTCATCCCCATCTACTTTTTTCTGTGGGGATCAACGGCCCAGCCACTGCCATTGCCCCAACTTCCTCCAGCTCTCCCCGAGAGTGCTGGGTGCCACCACCCCCTCCATGGCACGGCTCGGTGGCTTGATCTGATAACTTTCGGTGATCAAAAAAACCTCAAAAATCCTGCCTCTCAAATGCTACATGTCACTCAAGCCCACTTCCAAACGGAGCAAATTCCTTAAGTCAAGGTCCTAAGGTCCTGAAGAAAAAATCTCAAACTGTACATGACTTTCCTGGAGCACTTAAAGCTCTCGAAGGACAAAATGGCGGTTTGTTGCTGAATCACCATTTTGGAGATCATCCTGTTGCCTCATGAGCCAAAATTCTGCGAGGTACCCCAGGAGACAACCTGTGACATGATGTGGGTATGGGCCAAAGTTGGGTAATTGGCCCCAAAAGAAAACAAAAAGAGCTGGTCAACTAGTCAAAATAACCTATCTATCTGTCCTCTTGGAGCTTCATTTTTCAGCTACAACCATGCCCATGCGATTATTTGGCAACTTGGCATCGTCTGTAGTTTGTGGCTTCAAACAAAATTCCATTCTTCAAATCTCCACTTTTCTATATAGACCTAATCTTCCCATATCTCCTCTTCCTCAAGTCGGCCCCCGCGGGTCCCCGCACCCACGGTCATCATGCCACGTTGGTAGAGCACTGCAAAGGTCATCGATTGGAAGAGTAAGGCAATCCCCCAGGACCTTGGTATACCATTCATGATGGGATTTATGTATTGATATGTAATATATGTGATATATATATATTATATATATATAACTTATGTAACTATCAACTGGGATCTTGATAGAATGGAATATTTAACTATTAACTAATATATCAATATAATCCCATCCCCCCGATCATATTAAACCCCACCTTCGAAAACCCTGGTGGATGTAGGGGATGAAACCACATACTTGGGGGTGTTTAATGACGGGGGGATGGGATTGCTCTGAGATGACCCAACCCATTGGGGTCAATTGCGGTTTGCTGGGGCCTCTGTCATTATGTGTCTATTGCTTTTTGAGGATCAGTATAAATTAAAGCCCATTAGGTTGTGTCAAAATAATTGGGGATTTATGCCCCAAGTTATGGCAATGTTCATTTGACTAGAAAAAAGGATGATGCATTGGCATTGGATTTTGCCGTCATATTTTTGGACAAACCTAACTTCTGCCACGATGATCCAACAGTCAGACCGCCCCGCGAGAGTTTCCAACACTTGAAGCATCCACGCTCGAGCGTGGAATGTCGCCAACAGCGCAGCACATCTGCTGAGGAACACCAAAAAAAGGAAGACATCGACGCACATCTCGGATTTCATCTTCCTGAAGCGAGAAAGGGGGGCAACTGCCTGGACCTAAAAGTGGCCAGCCATTCAGTTCGATGATTTTCCCAGCTATAAAGCCCCTTGATATATGGGAGTGTCAATTGCCATGTTTGATTGCCAAGGGGTAAGCCATCCGTTTTTGGGATCATCTTGACCCCATCCCCAAGTCGCAAAATCCTCATGTTTGCAATGTCAGCGATGGAAACCTCACCAGCTTTTGACCCATGCTCCCAACATCTCCAAATCAAAGGTTCTGAGGTGGAAATCCCTCAACGAGGATGGCCGTGACGAAGCCGAAAAGCAGAGTGGACCTGGGCACCGTTTTCGCAGGAAGCAGATGCTATGATCCAAAATTGGAGGTATAACAAGGATATCGCCAACCATAAATCATGGCATATGACTGATACCACTGGAATTATGGGATTTAATGGGATACTAGTGATATTGCCATATCAACCGCTGCAATTTGACAGTTTGTTCTGGAACATCACCATGTTTGATAGGCAACTGTCCAGAATGGGCTATTTCCATAGCTATGTTAATTTCCAGAGGGTAATGATATTTAATGGGTATATATAATAGTGGGAATAACAGTGGAATATAAAAATCAGATACCAGCAAACAACCATATTTTGGGTTTGTCTGAAAACAGGATACCAAATTCCCATGGTTTAGCAGTTTATCAGTTTATCATTGCTTCTCCGCAAAATTGCCAGTCGGGGGTAATGCTTATAATGCAGAAAATGATTAACCAAGAAAACATGATTCTGCCGAAAATCAGGGTTTTTCCTCACCTTTGAACATGGGTTTCGAGGAAATTGTCAGATCACTTCGTGTCATTTGACGTTGGGGCCCTGGGGCTCTGACTTCAGGGTCAGGTTCTGCGAGCTGTCCAAACGCTCCTTGGCTGGAAGGGATCCACCCAGGTTTCCGCTCCGAAACCTCCACAGTCTGCACCAAGAAGCATCGAGCAAGTCACGCACGTCCTCCCTGAAAGACTCCAGTCTGCTGTGCCTGCGACAGGCGGCCCGATAATGGGGCAGGTGGCAATAGCCTGATGTACTGCTCCCTGCAAACCAAACTGTAGATACCCCATGATACCCACGCAATGGTAGCGATGAGTGATTCAAAAACGTTACTGATGATTCACCAAGCATCTGTGGGGTCCTATTTGTACCGGGCAGATTTCCCCTGCACATCTGCATGGCCCCTAGTGGTTACACCATCCTTCGCTGCCTCATCTGCATCACGTGCTGCGTCTTGGCAACGTGCTCTGAACTCACCATTGGGCCAACCTGGCCAGAGACGCCGTGAACAATTGCAAAAAAACGTGAATTAATCAGCAAACAAATTCATGTCTTTCTCATGAGAATTGGAATGCAACCAGCGAAAATTCTGATTTATGCTGCGAAATCACCAACCTAGTGGACCTGCGCGACTGTTCAATTGTGTACTTGGGGATTAAAAAACCCAACTGGAAACCAACAATTGCCTGCGACCCAACCAAACATCTCTCAACTAAAGACCGTTGCAAACACCAAGGATCTCAAGAATCGCTGGGTTGATCCAAGGGAAAAAGTGCAGGAAACCAGGCACTGGTCAGCCAAAAATGTGGGGTTCCTTTGGGTTTTCCCCTTGGACTCTAGTACGAGTAGGTTCCTATAGTTCAAACAATGCCAGGGCCGGCTGCCAGCACCACATCTAGTGCCACCTGGGGCTGGAAAAATCACAGCTGGTTAGTGGTTGGGCCGCCTATGAAGATTTGATGTCATATTAGATTCTATTATATCATATCATATTATATCATATCATATCATGTCATATGATGTTATGTTATGTTATGTTAGGTTATGTTATGTTATGTTATATCGTATTGTATTATATTATATTATATTATATGTTATCTTATTTCATGTCAGTTTTTTATATTATATTATATTATATTATATTATATTATGTTATATTATATTATATTATATTATATTATATATTTATATGTATAT
>Ga0126342_10013036_pt1 | contig 14766 bp, 12 predicted proteins | sample Cyp1metagenome_FD_92528 | JGI IMG/M metagenome (GOLD analysis project Ga0126342, IMG submission 92528) | Coral microbial communities from Lord Howe Island, Old Settlement Bay, Australia - Cyphastrea 1 metagenome | ecosystem: Host-associated > Invertebrates > Cnidaria > Coral ... | reverse complement strand
TCTTGCAATGGTGAAAGTTACCTTTCGTACACTGTGCCCATTTGGTGGTGACACATTTATCGTTGCCACCCAGGTAGGTCCAGTCGCCTTTGCAAAAATGGAAGTCGCTCTTGATTTCAGTGAGCCACACTTGGTGATCTGAAGTCAGACAACATTGGTCATCGCCGCCCATGTAGGTCCAGGGCTTCTTGCAATGGTGAAAGTTACCTTTCGTACACTTTGTCCATTTGGTGGTGACACATTTATCGTTGCCACCCAGGTAGGTCCAGTCGCCTTTGCAAAAATGGAAGTCACTCTTGATTTCAGTGAGCCACATTTGGTTATCTGAAGTCAGACAACATTGGTCATCACCGCCAAGGTAGGTCCAGGGCTTCTTGCAATGGTGAAAATTACCTGTGGTGCACTTTGCCCATTTGTAAGTGCAACACTTTCCGTCCACCAATTGCCACTCACCTTTGCAATAGTCGGAGCTCCGTACTTCCACGCACGTCATCTCCCATTCTTCACCTACATCTGTTGAGAGAGATCCACCACTGCCCATTCTTTTGGCCACACTCTCGATAACCAAAAGAAACGTGAATTTCACAAAGATGGAGACCATTGGGATGGAAATAAGAACGAAAGCGTCAACAAACTGCGTCAAACTGAGAAAAGCCGCAGCCTCAAGGCTCGAGCCTTCAAAATGCAGGCAGTGTCCTCAATGGACCATGCATGGACCATGTCGATTTCCATGGTTTGGGTGGAAGGGGTTTGAAATTATGGTTTTGGGGATGTTCAGGGGGGCCAGATCCAAACTTTCACAGCAAGGTGACCAGTGAACAATCGATGTCAGATCGAGTGCAAAGTCTGCATCTTTTTCGCGTCGTTGAAATCTGCTCTCATGCCTTGGAGTCCTTCGGCTCCTTCGGCTCCTGCGACTCCTTGGGCTTGGATGGTGCGGTCATGAAGTAAAACATGGGAATGCCGGCGAAGGTGATGATGGCACCATAGGGTGAACCAAAGAGGCGGTACCACATGACATGGAAACAATAGGCATAGAGCGACCACAAATTCAGCCAGGCGGTGACCCCCTTGGGGTCTGATGGGGTGAAGGCGCCAGCGATGAAGCAAACCACCAAGGTAAACTCGCCCAGGAACATGCGAAATCTTTCCTCACAAGAACGGTCAATTCGATATAAAATCCCACAACATATCTGTATCATCTATATATCATCTATATATCATCTATATATAATCTATACATCGGTCTACGTTGGATTGTGAAACTTCCCGGTTGGATTGTGAAACTTGGATTGTGAAACTTTCCGCGCGGATTGTGAAACTGGTATTGTGAAACTTGCAAATCAGATTGTGAAACTTGAAACTAGGATTGTGAAACTCTAAAGTTGGATTGTGAAACTCTGAAGACGGATTGTGAAACTGGGATTGCACAACTCTAAATGCGGATTGTGAAACTCTGCAGACGGATTGTGAAACTCTGGGGACGGATTGTGAAACTGAGACTGTGAAACTCTGAAGACAAATTGTGAGAATCTTCATATCATCTTAACCTTGTGGAGACTCCAAGTCAGTTTGAAGTTCCATGGGGAGAGGGAATTTTCATATCATCTTAACCTTGCGGAGACTCCAAGTCAGTTTGAAGTTCCATGGGGAGAGGGAATTTTCATATCATCTTAACCTTGTGGAGACTCCAAGTCAGTTTGAAGTTCCATGGGGGTGAGAATCTTCATATCATCTTAACCTTGTGGAGACTCCAAGTCCGTTTGAAGTTCCATGGGGAGAGGGAATTTTCATATCATCTTAGCTTTGTGGAGGCTCCAAGTCAGTTTGATGTTCCATGGGGGTGGGAATTTTGATACCATCTTAACCTTGTGGAAACCCCAAATGAGTTTGAAGGTCCATGGGGGTGGGAATTTTCATATCATCGTAGCTTTGTGGAGGCTCCAAGCCAGTTTGAAGTTCCATGGGGGTGGGAAATTCCATATCATCTTAACCTTGTGGAGACTCCAAGTCAGTTTGAAGTTCCATGGGGTAGGATTTTTTCATATCATCCTAGCTTTGTGGAGACTCCAAGCCAGTTTGATGTTCCATGGAACTGGGAATTTTCATATCGCCTTAGCTTTGTGGGGACTCCAAGTAAGTTTGAATTTCCATGGGGAGAGGGAATTTTGATACCATCTAAACCTTCTGGAGACTCCAAGTCAGTTTGAAGTTCCATTGGGGTGGGAATTGTCATATCATCTTAGCTTTGTGGAGACCCCGGGTCAGTTTGAAGTTCCATGGGGGTGGGAATGCTGATGCCATCTTAACCTTGTGGAGACTCCAAGTCAGTTTGAAGTTCCGGGGTGGGAATTTTGATATAATCTTAGCATTTTTTTGGGACTCCAAGTCAATTTGAAGATCCATGGGGGTGGGAATTTTGATAACATCTTAACCTTGTGGAGACTCCAAGTCAGTTTGAAGTTCCGGGGTGTGAATTTTGATATAATCTTAGCATTTTGGGGACTCCAAGTCAATTTGAAGATCCATGGTGGTGGGAATTTTGATATCACCTTAGCTTTGTGGAGACTCCAAGTCAGGTTGAAGTTCGATATGCGTGCAAATGTTGATATCATCTTAAACTTGAGCAAGCCAAGTTGCGCAATCCTAGTTGCGCAATCCGACCAAAGAGTTGCGCAATCCTGGGAGTTGCCTAATCCGGAGAAGTTTCGTAATCGGACTTTATTCCTATATATCATCTATTATCAGTATGATCGATATGTGATCTATATGTGATCCATATCTGTGATCTATTGGAATGTATCAACTAGAAATCAAGCCGGGAATACCACTAGCAACACAGGAGCCATCAACATCGCCAAGCATCCCAAGTTGAGTAAGGAGAATGCACATCGCAACGTCCCCACATGTCTGGCATAGAGTCCAAACAAAGCAGCATCAAGAGGAAAGGCCAATACGATTTCACCAGCGTCGCAATCTTCTCGCTTCCAGCCAGTGGCCTTCACAACAGGTGCCAGGACAACGGGCCAGACTGAAGAGTATCCCATTTACAACATCCACAAACCAAGGTCGTGGGTCCAGGGTATGGATCGGGGCCTCATATTTTGAGTCGCGGCTACTTGATCCTGTTTAAGAAACTTAAACAATGTGAAACAACAACTAGTCACCATTAGTCACCATTAGTCACCAGTCTAGGCCAGGGGACCATTGGAAGGTCACCATTCCGACAATGTTCAAGTTCACCAAGTGAGCAAAGCTATCCTGATCCCAGGGAATCACCACCATCTGCATATAGGAAAAGGCCAGCAAGACCCAGCCGATCATTCCGGTATTCTCATCCCGGCACACCATGGCAGCCAACAGGCTCAGGAACAGCGTCCCACCCACATGCACCAGAATCAGTGGTGTATGTCGCAGCACCGGAGCATAGAACTGGATCCATTTCGAAACGTTTTCTTCCTGAAAGGTCTGGGTCACGATATCCGTATCCCCGGTAAAGCCTCGGACGAAGAATGCCAAGGCTCCGGCCGAAACGGTACCCCAGAAGATGGTAAAGAGCTGGGTACTGGCATCCTTGGCCCCGTCCTTTTCACGCGTGCGCAAGGCTTGCCGCAAGGGCTCGGCAAGGGGAGCCATGATCAGGAGCATCACCACGAAGAACCTGTTGTATCTGTATGTATCTGTGAAAAATAGGGAAGACAGGGAGCATATTTGGGAAACACATGGAGAAAGATAGCTACCTCATACAGTCTCTGGCAATGTTGGAAACAGGGCAGTACGAGAAGGCGACAACAGGTCATTGAATTGGGAGAGCTCCTGTCTCTGCAAAACCCTTCCACAAACTGTGACCATAGCAATTCATCTCAGACCAAGAAGCATCTGAAAGATGGTGTTGCCAAAGTCGTGCTTCCAGTCTCTTTTAGTCATCACATCAGCAAAAAGATTGGCTGACACACCTGCTGCAAACACGATGAGAAGGCGGAACGCATAGCCACACATACTGGATTTCGTCATCATAGAAGACATGCCACTGGTCACATATAAATACGGAAGTGCCCACCAAAGTCCAAAGCCCACGTTGCGGTGAGTGTAGCTGATTCCACCTCAGTGCTGGTGAGATCCAGTGCGAAACTACAAGTCAGAAATTCGTTCATCTGAAACGGTCTATAAATATGGATAATATGGTAGATTAAAGAAACAATCACATGATATCACATCCCACCCCAAAACGAGACTTTGTTGAAGCACGGCATAGATCTGCATAGAATCGAGACGGTAAGAATGACAAGTGCTAACACGAACAGTCCACGCCTTCTTTTCCTTGGGCCCGTCCCTCTCCAAATTTCTGTCCGCCATCACTTACTCAGTACATCTCAGGTCAGTACTTGTTTCGGCAGTCTTTAAAAATAGCAACTTATGGTACATCCACAAGATATCGCAAACATGTCTGCCCTTATTGCCTCCTCAATTTGTAGACACGCGACATTGGTCTACGTATACGTCTTCAACCTGTCGTTCCCCTGGGCTTCCCTGCCAGAATGTTCGAAGATGACACACATGACAGCACAAATCCGTGCAAAATCCACGTGGAAAAGTCGCTTGCTTTGCGTTTTTTCATTCTTTTCAAGCTTCTGTTCCCTTGAAGCTTCGTCATCTGCCCGGTCTGCTCGGTCTGCTCGGTCTGCCCGTTCGATGTTGTCGGCGTCGCGATCTCCTCGTTCTCGCTTGCGGAGTCTCTCTCCGCTTGACCAAAGGACTAAGCCAACGCAACCGACACAAAGAAATGGGAGAAATGTCCGGGAGATTGAAGTGCCAGCTCCATTGTCAAATGCATTGCCGTGACCTCAACATCTTGACAGTTGATACACTGACTTTTTTCTTGCAATTTAAAACCATTATGGCAGAATTAGAATTTTGCTATACGCAACATGGCGACAGCATGTATAGTCCCAATATCATTCAATATCTGTCTGAATCAAGTAACAAGCTGTGGTTTTCACGTGAAACAGCCAGTCTCCAGAGAAGTTCTGCTTCAGTTCTTCCTCTGTTGGAACATCATCCGGATTGAAATCTTGCAGTACTCTTGGTGCTGCCCGCTCGGGTTCAAGCAGTGCGCGTAGGGAGTGCAGCGAACTGTTCAGTGTCTGGTTTGCTGAGGCTCGGTTCACAAGTTCCTGCTGTTCCTGTCTGGCCGTCGAAATAGATCTGACTATCTGGGGACTAAGCAACAGCAGCAGCTGCAATTCGCACATGAAGAGGTTCGATATCCACATGGCGAGCCCAGGATTCCCAAAGGATTCCAGCCTTCGGGCCTGTAGCTTGAACAGAAAGCAACAGAAACCTCCAAGTTGAACAGGCAAAAGATGCAAAAGCACCATGTCATCATGTTATGAATCCAAGTGAAACATGCCTGCATCATGTTCACTGATGTTCAACTACATGATTCTGATACATGTCGATATATTTTGATGCTTCACGAGTTCAACACCATATCATCCTATGCAGCAAGCAATAGCCTCAACAGCTACTGTGGTGATGGCTGCCATTCTTTCACTCTCTTTTTCTCATTTTTTCTCCCTGGTCTTCATCTAAAATCATCTAAAATCATCTAAATATGCGTGACGACCCACGAGACAACACCGATGGTGAAAACGAGAATTCCTGCAACTGCAACTCCCAAGCCAGCGTTCACCGTCTCAACAGAGACTGGAGATGTCTGCACTTTCACATCAAACTCGTGCGCAAGGCCAACGCACTGGCTGATACCTCAGCATGAGACATAACTTACACAACTTACATAACATTACCGTGCAATAATGACAGTTTTCCTGACTCCGGCGAAAGAAGTGGACATGAAAACCATGAAATGGATCATGGCTGATCATCTGGGCTGATCATGGGCCCAGTCCTTCGTTCTTCATCTTCGTTCAAGGCACAAAGTGCGCCATGGGCCCAGTCCTGCGGGACGTAGAGTAAGTCACCTCCTTCTTGGATCACCCGCAGTCCCTGAGGACCTCCAGTCTTTACCAGGTCCTGGAGGTCGCCGAGGAGACTGGATCAGATTGGATTGGCAAATGATAAAGGGAGATGGTTTTAAGGATAATTTTTGGGATAATTTTTGGGATAATTATATTAATTATTATGTTGGCTAATTATTTGGATCAAAGGTCATTGAAACATATTGAAACATTGATCTATGCCAAAGTCCTCATAGACCACTGTCTTGCGAAATTCTTGCTCTGCTGGAGGCTTCAGAAACCAGAGTTTTTTCCCAAAGATCAGCGAGTTCACCTTGCGAGAAAGGAATTTAGCACCTTGCCCCCTTGCATCCCTTAACCTGCGAGATCACATGAAACAAAGATAGACAATGTGAGATTATCCGAGAATCCATAATCAATCATAATCATTTATGATCTCAAACATCACTCTCTTGCCTGATTCCTTTCTATGTGCCCAGAAGATAGGCTTGAGATCACCAAAGTGCAAACTCAAAAAGGACCACCTCCAGGATTCTCCCGGAACATCTGCGTTCCTCCCTTTTCAGCAGCAACAGTCATCCCCGATGTTGAACTGGGATCCCCGCTGCGTCCACGTGATAGTGCAAGGGGCCTCAGAGCTTAAGACCAAGATACCATTGACTCCAATCCGTGTGTCAAAGTAGTGAAACGATGATAAACACATATGAAACATTATAAAACCAAAAAAACACATATCAAAATGTGAACAACAGAACAATCAGAACCATCAGAACCCTGTGGAGATAATGTGGAGCTAGACGTGTGCGGCAAGGTGCTGCCCATGAGCTGGCCACCAAGAGTAAACTGCGCCGAGCGGAGCAAGATCTGATCCTTGAAGAGCTTTGGAGGACTCCGCGCGAAGCTCAAAGGCCCTTCATCGTCCGGCAGACGTTCAAAGACGTAGCTGAAATTCTGACGAATCTCATCCGAAAGATCGCGTTGATCCAAAAAGTCGGTGTAGTCTTCCAAGCTCATCTCCACGGGAGCAACATCACGGAAGTCTCCCTCGTAAGGAGTGGAGAATGCCCAGACTTTTCGAGAACCTGCAACATCAAGCAGACCTTCTTTGGTAAATTTCACCTTGTCACTGACGCTCATCCGCACTCCTGCAAGAAATGAAGCACAGTTGAGGCTGTAACACAAACATACCAAACATGTCATGTCAATGTCAAGACTTCTCGGGATTTCACTTGTTCTCTGTGTGTCCATGACTTTGCTTGGTCCTCCTCGGATGAGCAGAGGCCGTCGCGCTGCCACGTAGTGTTTTTCGAAGACGTCCCAGTCAAATTGAGATGCGACGATGGAGTCGATCTCACAGCTTCCATGAGTCCAGTCTGCTGGGACGCCTAAAGTCTTCTCGGTTTCATCCGGTCACAAGCTAGAATGCAAAGAAATCTCGTTTGTGAACAAACAAGACAGTAAATACATAATAAATATTTATACACCATAGAAATATCATATACTATCATCAAAGATATACAAGATTATACATACATATATATATATATACTAAGTATCACCAAATGTCCATCCTCTTTTTTCTGTTCGATTTAGCAAAAAAAACACATGTCGACTGCGAATCATTGCAAATCTCGGGAGCCTTGTTGTGCTTCTCCCCAGCCACCTGCGTCCTGCGTGGGCTTCTGACCTGACAAACAAGAACACAAAATCAGCAAAAATGGGAGATCTGTAATATTGAACAATATCGAAGTTCGAAGAATATTGAAGATGTGTTTTCTCCTATAGAAATTCAGAAAGTCAGAAGTTTCCAAGTTGCCAAGTCCTTCGCCCGTACCAAATAATGCGTGCTTTTCCGGCGAGGAATCTTCAAAATATCTATACCAGTGAGTGGCTTTTCAGTGCCTTCCACAGGAGGAAATAACTTTAAACCTTCTGGTCGCATGGTACTTTGAGTGCTTCCGCCTGAGCCAGAGACAGGGCCGAGTTCTATCCCGGTTCTATGCTGAAATGGTCCAACCATCTTCAAACGGATCAAGAGATATCAAGAAATGGCAGATGGCCAATGGTGATAATCTGTTGTCCAGAAATTACTCAAGATACCATGGCCATCAATGGCAGCATCAGCGCCCTGCTTCGCCTAGGGCATTGATCTTCTCTGCAGTCGCATGGAATCCTGCCAATGTGGCCAGGTCTGCAGCAGTGTAGCCTGGAAAATCTGGCCAGCAGCAAATTCATTGCATCAATTCACCCAATAGTTCTACTGAGTTCATGTTGAGTCATATTGCAATAGATGTACATATCATATATATATATATATATGTATAAAATAATATATATATATATATTATACATATAAATTATTATATATATATAATATGATTATATGTTCATATACGTTCACTAATTAATTACTTTCATATACTATTTCATACTGATCATGCGGCCAAAGCATGAATGTGTCAATCATCTGGGATGGCTCTGTGTCGTTTCTTCCTGTCTCATAGCTTTGGCAGGACACGTATGGACACGTGTTGAAACTCTGGTCCCTATGTATCCCATATACCTTTTGCATCTGCTAACGGCAGTGAAGGCAAAAGAACTGATGCTTTTTGCTTGTCCAAAGATCTTGATCGATCAGTTTCTGCTTGAAGAAATGACATGTTTCGACTCTACGCCTTTCGGACATGCAATGAACACCTGGAGGCATTTGCTACCATCCAAGCTTCACACAATGCGCACCCAGCGCATTCAATAGCATTAATTGTATTTAATTCTCAAGTCTTTCTGCAGGAATTTAGTATCCATTGCTAAAGCCCCCCTTCAACTCAACCTGTAGCATTGGCACTGCCCAAAGTTGGGTGATGCTTATTGTTCTTGTGTATCTTTCGTCTTGACTGGTAACCAAATGTATCAAAATACGTGTCCCATCGTGCTCCGTATCACCAAGAGTTACCAAGCCTCCTGCATCCACGGCTGTAGCAAAAAAAGCCCTGCTCTCTTCTGCAACTGAATTGAGGAACATTTCTGCCAGATTCGTGTTGCCCTGCTCAGCTGTGACGTGTAGAATCGTCCGCTGCCGCCGATCTCTGGCCGTGACAATGGCTGTCAACGCTTCATCACTGTTTTCGCAGGCCTGCAACACCTGCTTCAGAACACGAGACAATAAGTGCTCCAACAAATCCTCTAAAGGTCGCAGTTGCATGATCTGCTCTTTGGCATTGATGGCATCCTGTTCCTTAAAACGCTGCAGCAAAGCCTGCGTCTTTGGATCACTCGCCTCAAGGTTTGCCAGCCAACGTTCGACCACGCGAAAGCCCGTACGAGATTGGGCTTTGAGCTCGCTCAAGGGATAGCGTTGCAAAGGTCGCAGCGTATCCAGATTTACAGTGAAGAAATCGAAAGGAGACCAATATCCTCCCGCAATGAGTTGTTTGCAATAGGCCTCTGACCAAGGATGTTCCGGAGCTAAGAGACGCTCCAAACCGGGCCACGCAGAAGGCCAAGCATGAAATTGTCGGAAAACCGTGTCTACGGTGTTCAGGAATCTGTTGCTGGTATAGTTTTGGCCCTGATACAAGATTCCAATAATACGGTCATAATCAGGGAAGAACAAGCTCAGTCTTTCCGGATATGGATTTTCCCTGTAGCAGCGTCTGAACTCTGTTAAGAGTTCTCGTGATCCGGGACCAGCCAATTCCTCGGCAATGTCCAATCCTGCCCGGCAAAGCAAACGGGGCTCCCTCCGTGCCTTGGCTCTGGTGGTTCTGGTGGTTCTGGTGGGCGAAAGGAGCCCATTCCGCCCATTCCACTGGACAAAGCTGGTTCGAAAGGAACCCAATGGCACCAGCCAAAGTCCAAGAGCAAGGGCTCCAAGAGCCCAAAGAATGGCACCCTTCCGTCGGACCATTTCGGCAAAAATTGTCAGAAAAAAAAAAATTGAAAGGAATACCCGACTTGGGCTGCTGTTTGGATCTGCTGTATTCAGATAAATTCTAAGGAATGATTCAACTGATGTGTTCAAAGTCTTTCAAATGAAGGTCCAGCACAATTCCCCACGGTGGAGCTGCGCTTTGCTGTTTTGTGTGACTTATTGTGACTTACATCACTTCATGATCTACCTTCGTGACCTACCCACGGATCCCCATGCCATTGTGCATTTATTGAATGCTTGAGCAAGCCAGCGCTGCAATCTATTTGGATGTTGCAATGGACCGAGCATATTCAAGTTGACAATCGCAAAGATTGTGCAAAGGAGAAACAAGAAATCAAGGAGCTGCTGCGCGGCTGCCATCTTTTTCAAAGGGGTGGGCTCTGTACGGAGCCTTACCTTGAGCAAAAGGCTCAGATAAAAAGCAAATTTGGAGCAAAGGAAAGCAAATAGCGAGCACTGTGCTGGATTCATGGAGTGTGACGATTGCTCTTGCATTGCAGGTAGTTCAAACATTCTGATTGCTACTGACCAATTGACAGATGTTGACAGTAACTCCTTGGTTCCTCTTCCAAGTCGTTTCAAGGATACCCTGGGCCCACGGCCGAATCTTCACCATGGGCTCTCCAATGCTCGACCGAGCGGAATCCCTTGCTGCTGAAATTTGGGAAGCTCAATGTGTTTCAAACGAATACATAGAATACATAGATCTTTGGGAAACCTGCTGGCCCTGCTGGCAGGCTAGCAATTTTCATCAATTTTCCAATTCTGTAGATCTTAGGGCGGCACTTCACCATTTGAAGAATACCGAAGGAACCTGTGAGTAGTTCTGCGACCAAAGAGGTGAACAGCAGCCAAACGAACGGCGACACCTTGGTGAATCATGACCTTCTCATTGACCGTTTGGCCGTTTGGTTGGCACAGGGTCGTCTAAGGGTCGTCTAAGGGTCGTCTAAGGGTCGTCTAAGGGTCGTCTACACAGGTCTGGATAGATCGGATAGGTATTGAAGTCTTTTGCTTTCAGATGCTTTCAGTATGTTCAGTCACATGTCAGATGTCAAAACCATGGGTTCATCTGGGTTCATCTGGGTTCATCTGGGTTCATCTGGGTTCATCTGGGTTCCTTGCATCCACTCCAGCTTCGGGCTTCAAGATCATTCGTCTCAGTACCCATCGATCTTCACTCCATCGAAGACATCGAAGCGTCATTGAGTGCCCCACGTTGGACCAAGGATGAACTCAGTAGGGTAGTGGCAGATCGCGTAGGGCCAGTCGGATGTCTTTAGCTGGCGGAAAGCAGACACATCTGCAACATCTGCAATTACGTATCATTGCGTTACAAGAACTCGGTATCCTAAGAGGGAGATGATCTTGTTATTTTTTGAACCGATCTGGTACTGGAAAAGGTGTCGAGCCTTGGGAAACTGCGCCAAAAGCACCTAAAATGTGGTGCCAGGAAGCAGGGAGGCACAAAAGGTGCAGATTGGGCTCGAATGAAGAAGAACATAGAAGAACACATGTTGTGTCGGCAAATCAGATGTAGTTACTACAGTTTGAATATGAATGACAGGTCCTGGGATGCAAGCTCTGGCGAGGAAAAGTAGCTGGTACAAGTTCAAGAGAGGCTTCAGGACATCTAACCTCAGTTGAAAAATTGCAACGCCGAGGACTGACCAGCTGGATACCACCCAACAATTTGGACCATTTATGGTCCGTTGACAGTTGAATCATTCTTGGATTACAGAACTTATCAAGGGGAAACTTCGATTTCGGTGTGTTTCTCTTTGGATCATACATCAAAGCCAAAGGTGCCTGGGGCACTGCAGTTTGACTTCCTGACAACCTCTCCTTGAATCTCCAACTTCCAACTTCCACTGAATAGAGAACAGGGGCTGTTCGAAATCCTGGAGAATCATGGAGAATCCAACGAGCAATCTGCAAGAATCCGAATGTCAACCTTATAGATCCAAGCCCGATGTGGAACAAACACCATTAAAATCATATCCAACATATTCCATAAATCAAACTTCAAAAAAAAACAGAATTGCCATGCCTAAGTTTTGATGATTTCTGATTCTGGATTTTCCCAACGTGGAACACATCGCAGGGAACCGCTGGGCATCCAACAGCTGAGCTGCGACCGCCGGTTCCAGCTGAAGCCGCGCAATGACCCAGGAGCCACCAGCACCCACGGCCAGAACCACCGTCAACAGCGCGGCCCAAATCCCCGTCCATTCCAAGAAACCTCGCAAATCTCACTGGAAATCTGACTGGAAATCTCAGAATCTCCAAGATGAAGACAGTTGGATGGACAGAAATGAACAGAATCTCACATGCTTGAAGCCATCTCAAGAGCTAAAACGATTCCTCAAGCATGGGCATCTCTAACTGACCCTGTTGACAGTGAGGAAGCGAGAACGACACCTTCCACAATGCGGAAAGGCACAACAAGATCGCAAGATGATGTTCTGTTTGATTCTGTTTGTGTTGTAGAGGATTTGCCAATTCTTCCATTACCAAATTCGGCTCTGAGTGCTTTGCCCAAGCCGCCATCCGACCAAGGATTTGGCCTCGCTGCGGACTCCAGGGGGATCTGAACAAATCTTCAGTGCAGCTTTCATCAGCTGTGTCTCCTGCCCTGGAGGGAGTAAATCATCATCCTGAGCGCCAACTTGTTCGAAAGAAACGGATGTCTATTCTCAACAAATCTGAGCACATCTGAGCACCATACAATTCCTGGCACATCTGGGAGGCTAACCTCCCGAACCTGCAGCATGGCCCAGCGCTGGAACTGAGTTTTCCTTGCTGTGCAACATCATATTGAGATGCCCCGCTGGAAAGTGCTTCACCGATTTCATCTGGTTCTTTGAGTTTTAGGCAAAATACATCTGAAATCATCAGAATGCAATTTATTAGGATGTCCTAATACATGAAACATCATCAAAATACATCTGAAATTGATGTCAGATCATGTCATATCTTCCTGTTCTCCTACGGATAGCTTCGGCTTCTCAAAGATGCCTTCACCTGCGCTTGAACCGACGCTTCTCCACCTTCCTGCGGCAGCTTGTCATGACATGTCATGACATGTCATGACGTCACAGCTGTGATTCGCTGTGTTTGGAGTCTCCTCAGAGAAATCTGGGAGGTCTGGCAAATCAGCAATGTCAGGAACCTCCAGAGTGGCGATGCCCACAAACTATAGACAAACTGACGAACCAAAAAAGATATGTGAGATAGTGTGAGTCCACCAGAAATTGTCTCCGATTTTTTCTGCACACTTGGCTGCCCGAGCGTCCGGTGCTTGGGTCTGTCTTCCTGCGTCCAACAACCCTTTTTAGTTAAACTAAGACAACATCTGAAAAACCTCGGCATCACCCTGAAGTCTCACCTCCAACCCGCTGCCAATCGTATTGGTCTTCAGACCTAAGGGATCTGCTGATACAATGAGGATCTTAAAATATACAGTATTCAACTCAGTCAACTCAGTTACTCACTTGGACTAGCAGTGACTAGCATTTGCAAGTTTCACTATGTTTCACTATGTTTCACTATGTTTCACTATGTTTCACTATGTTTCACTATGTTTCACTATGTTTCACTGATTCTAAGAATGCCACCCTTCCTTTGCATGTCGCGCAAGGTCACTCCCCTGTCATGACACAGTGGAGTTCAATCATTTCAATGATAGGCATCATAGGATTCATAGGCAATGCGGAGCCAAGCCATGTCTGAGGTACCCTGAGACTTCGCGGGACCTGACATTGGCTCTGTCAGCGAATGTCACTGCAACAAGCAACGAACGTGGTACCCTGTGGTACCCTGAGCCCGGCCGGGACGAACGCGGCTTTGGCGAGGAAAATTGCCACCAGCAGGCACCCTTTCGCCTCAGAAGATTGGTCATATTATGATATATCTGGTCATGTTTAGTCTAGACTTTGCACCCATCTTTGCACCCTACATGTATTCCTGCTGAATCATGACAGACCTCAAAACACTAACGATTTTAACGTCAGTCTGTCAGTTCTTCGGGAACTCCACAAAAAGAAGGCAAAACTATGCACACAATTTCTCTGGTAACTTTGCCGGACTCAAATTGATCTTTGCAGGTGTTTGTTGCGATGTGCCTGCCGCCTCGTCACTCCGAAGGCTCCTAGGACACGTGAAAAAAACCCTTTTCAACCTGATGTAAATCAATTCAAAATTCAAAAGAATTGTAATTGTGCAACCCTTCACTGTTTCAACACTCTCTCCATTTCACCTGTTTGCCTCCCTGCCATGTCAATGTCGCTTGGCTTCTGTGCACCCAAATCGGGATGATCCTCGACGGAAACCCATGGCGCGAGAAAAATCAGCTGAAGTCAACGCAGGAAAATGCAATGCGAAATCATGCGGAACTGTTTGAAACCGGAAGATATGAAAGACTGCCAGATGTCTTACACATCGTTGGTTTGCTGCTGGTTCAGCCTAAGAAATTTGTTTTGTTTTACCTGCCCCACTCAAACACATGCAGGTGAGCAGGAAACGAAGCAAATGTTTGGGCGAATTCTGACTTCCGGACATGCCAAAACCCAAATGTGAAACATTCCCGGAAAACCCAGTTACTGAAACCATTTCGAACCTTAAGCATCAAACAGACTAAACAATTAAAAACACTAAACCGTTAAACCTGTGTTCTTTGGCATCAAACAGGGAGAAACACATGAATAGTGATTTATGATCGTCTGGTTATATTATCTCACAACAATGCTTGCTTGATGCACTGTTTGAAATCAAAGCTCAAAGAAATGCGAAGTGCAAAAGCCGCGGCATCTTTTGCATCAAATGGCATATGGCTCATTCGGCCGTCTGAAGAAAGGA
>Ga0126342_10013035_pt1 | contig 14766 bp, 9 predicted proteins | sample Cyp1metagenome_FD_92528 | JGI IMG/M metagenome (GOLD analysis project Ga0126342, IMG submission 92528) | Coral microbial communities from Lord Howe Island, Old Settlement Bay, Australia - Cyphastrea 1 metagenome | ecosystem: Host-associated > Invertebrates > Cnidaria > Coral ... | reverse complement strand
ATGTTTTTAACAGTTGGTATGACCTTGGGAATAAGGGTTCCCGTAGTGGGACCCCTTAAAGATATCAACTTCCAAAAACACAGTGGGGCCCCTTTGGCGGTGCTGGTATATATATATATATATATTATTATTATTATTATTATATATATATACATATATATGTATATTGTATAGTTGCAGGTGCAGTTCTAGTGATACTTGAACGTACTTTCACTATTGTTTGTTTTAAGAGGTTATATCCCGAGTTATGGGTGTAATAAAACCATGGTTCTCTCTATTTTCATAATCCCTAGCCTGCACCAAAAACAGCAGTTGATCGTATCAGGTTTTGCCTCACATTTAAGTCATATATTATATACGTTACAGCTGAAGTATAGAGAGATAATGAGAGATATAGACATATAAGATATCCCATCCTCAAATACTTCCGGCATATCTGCGTTCCCTTTATATTCCTATGGTGTGGTGGCCATGAAAGTATCTCAAAGCAGGAGGCTACTAATACTGGGCATAATCTGAAAAGAACCTTTGCCATAAACTAGTTCCAAGAACAATCCATTCAGGGTCATTTCTTCTTTTAGATCAGTTTAAGCCATTCTCCAGGTAAACCTCCATGCTAATCTGTGGAAATTCTGCCATTTGGTTTGCGATTCTGATTTCCATTGCCAGGTGATATTATAGATACCCACAGGGGAAAGCTGCAAAATCTTGGATAAAACTCCCAGCAGTAGTTTCAGGGAAGATCTGCACGGACAACCCAAACTATTTGGGGGTAAAAACCCATGGGTTTCCACTTGCGATAACTTCACCGTGTAATCAAACCATGGTTTCCTGCGGCAGTTGCCATGTTCAACAGGATCATCGCAAGCGCAAGGGCTCTTGGGTGGTTCCCCACGTATTGGGCTATTGAGTCACCCGTAGATGGGAGGAACTTATTTGGTGCTCGAGATTGGTATTCCTGGTGAGGTGTTTACTTTGTACATCATGTTGCAGGTTGAGAACCGAGACTGCTGGATGATAAACACACAGCTGTTTCAACTGTTTCTGAAACTGTGCCGAAGCAAATAATGCCATACTTCCCCGTTGTTGCTTTCACTTCCCCTTTTATTGGTTGATATTGGTTGATTACCCTCCACTGAAAATGCTGGCAATGGAACATGTTCAATTTTGAAGATTTTTGAAGGGGACATCTACTCTCATGGAAGAAAACAACAACTCATATGTTTGTCGCTTCATTTATAACCCCATCTAACTGTAAGCCCTAAATATCCCATATGCTTAGGGTTGCAACCCAATCATCCCCACCTGGGCTTGCTCGCCCTCCTCGAGCCACGAACAATCTTCTGAAGGCATTGCATTCCGTTATATAAAACGTTACACTATATTATATTGTATGTTACATCCACTATGTACTATATTCGGAATATATCAATAAATTATATGTAATGGAATAAGTACATCATATACATCATGTACAAGAAACAATACGACTAATACGACAATTTAATAAATACTTGTGGAATAAGACTGAACAACATGTAGTTGAAAAGTATAGGTCACAATTTAAGACTTAGAGGACCAGCGATTTCGGTCGATTGTTGGTAATTATGAACCATCAAATTATTGGGGTACCCAATTTTGACACATACCCATATACATGAGTACCAACTGGGTTTCAAGACAAGCATTCTTCCCGGCACGGAGAATTTGTGGACTTTCAATCACGAACGACCCAATTTCGAAATGAAATGGCACCTTTGCTCTCGCAGAATGCCAAAGGGATGTGCGACCCCTAGTTATTCGAGGTCCAGAAAAACATGTGTAGTGCCCCCTAGTCATAAGTTGCTGTGTAACCCCTTCTAACTACAGTTGTAATCTACACCATAAATCAATTCAAATAGTATAAATCACGGTTGAGCTAGTGATTTGCACCAACTTCGTATATCCTAAGTTTTTTTGGGGGCCCAGTCACCCAGTCTTTTTGTGCCACCGGAAACAGCGCCCAGTCATCATCGTCCTTTCGTGGAAACCATAGGATTGCTGGCAACATGAAAATCGTGCAAGCCTTGGCCGCGGTGAAATTGGGAGATCCCCCATCGGATGGGATGAACAAGAAATCTGGATGGGAATCATGGGGATATGACATGATAAGTCATGGTTTAATATGGTTTAATATGGTTTAATATGGTTTAATATGACTTAATATGGTTTAATATAGGTTAATATGGTTTATCATTTTATAACTAATATGATGGGGTTAAAATGAGGCAATACTCTTTGGAATATATCTGGAGATAAATGCACCAACCTGAAATTAGGTAATTTTGGGATAGTCATCCGTACGCTCACCATCAATGATTCACGACGTTACAATGAGGTCATTAGATTTTACACAGAACTAAATACTTGCAAACCACCAACAAAGAATCCATGTGGTAAACTAAATATAAACCATTATAAACCTATCCTTTCTTAAGGGTTTCTACGACCTATTTCTGGGATTTTAGGGATGGTTTGGGTGTACCACATTATACCAAATACATCCAAATAGCGTGTGGACAATCACCATTTTCGAAACGGCAAATCATCGAAGTAAATCTGCCATTGTCCAACCTATTGGCCGATCTGAAAATGATGGGAACAACCGAAAATCCATTGGTTTAGACGTTGAGAACTTCATTTTCCCATGAAAATGTGGCCCATGTTAGCTCTTTAGCTGCAGCCAATGTATCCCAATGTTATCGGCGTCATGTCCGCAGCTCTGCCCAGGGGCCAATAACAAAATGCTGGTCACCGTGAAGGAGAACTGATAGCCGTGTCGATCCTGGATTTCAACGGGCTGAAACGGGGATGAAAAACATGATGAATACCATATGATGTGTACATCTTGGGAAAATCCATTGCGTTGATGCATGATGTGTACATTTTTGGAGCCTCATTGTTGAAACAACATATTAGTGTTGCCGGTTAAATCACCATGTTTTCTGGTTAAATCACCATGTTTTCTGGTTAAATCCCCTGGGATCCCCTGGGTGCCCCGAGCCGCCAAGAAGCCGCCAAGCACGGCCGAGGCGCTGAAAGACAAGGTGCGCAGCCTGGAGGGTCGTTGGGGGTAGCCAATTTTCAGAGAAAGCCATATTCAGTATATGGTAAATGGATGTAAATGGTAATATATATATATATATATAATTATATATATATGTATTATATATATAATTTATATAATGATAATGGGTGTAGTGTCAGTATAATTATAATAGTGTCAGTATAATTATAGTAATATATATATATATATATATCATATACATGAATATATTCATTTTACTGGTTCACCATGGTTCACCCTCCATCAAAATGATGGCTAGAAACCCATCTCCCCACTGAGCTGCCCCTGCGAGTTCAGCGCAGCCCAGCGGCTTCGCCTCAACTCGACTCAACTCGATCGATTCACCAGGGAAAAGACGTGGATTTTGGAGCTTAGCCTCTGGTAAACATCACCATAACCATGGAAAATCACCATGTTTACTGGGAAAATCACCATGTTTAATGGGAAAATCTACGATTTCTATGGCCATTCGCCATAACCATGCATGGAAAATCACCATGTTTAATGGGAACATCTACGATTTCGACTGGGCCATTCACCATAACCATATTATGGAAAGATCCACCATGTTCTAGCTGGGAAAATCCACTATTTCGACTGGGCCATTTTCAATAGCGAACTGTTAGTCATTACCAGAGGGTAGTCCATGTCCGAAAATAAGGGAAACTGGTGCTAAACGTAGGGAATGGAAAATGGGGGAATGGGATCATTATTACTCGTGATTATGGATCATTCCCTCATTCCCTACTAAGCACCAGTAAGGGAACCTGGTGATTTAATCTGCAAAACATGTGAGATGAAAAACCTGCACAAATACAGGTTTTTCATTGGATTGCAGCATCAAAACCTGGGGGAAACAACAAGAGGATTCACAGTAACCAACAAACATCTGGATTTCACAATCAAATATAGTAAAATGAAAATACAACCAGCAAAAATGAAGGAGTTCACCTGGATTTTTATCGGAGGCAACAATTCGCCATGCAGGAAAATGATTTACATCTCAAACATAAGCCAATTGGGCAAAGTAATGCATTTTACAATTGTATAATTAATCCAAAGCCACCTAAATTCGGATTTCGAAGAATAGGATATGGTGATATGGCAGTGTGTCAAAACCCTGGTAATACCGTAGTGAACCCCAAAATAGCTGGTAAATGGATGTTCATCCCACTAAAAATTGTATTTTTATAGGTATTGATCCATACCCATATGGATCTATTCCATGAAAATTCATTGGGTCCCAAGTATCGCTCAGTCAAAGTAAATTGGTGCAATCACTATCGGAAAAAACCTGCAGGATGACACGGAATGGGATGGGATGCAATGGAAATGGCCCATTTCGTTCGATGATTTACCATTTTCAAAATGGTGATTTCCATGGCTATTGATAATTTACCAGAGGGTACATCCCTATATTTCCAGATATATCCCCATGAATATCCCACCAAAAACAACCATGTTTGAAGGTGGTTTGGGATTCTTTCCCCCACACATAAACCATCCTCAACAGCAGGTACCACTGTTGCCAGCACCTTAGCCAAACATACCCTCCTCCCATGCCACGAAATAGTGATTGGTGAAAAGGTTTTTCATGACCTTTCCAACATCAAGTGGGTGATGGCTAATCCTCAATAAATTGGAAGTATATATCTGGGTAAATTATAATAATTCACTGACCTGGATTAAGGCCATTTGGGAATGATTTCCCTTATGAACCATGATTCCAGTGAGGTCGCAGTGAGGTCGTTATAATTTACCCAGATATATGTCAAAAGCCATCATGTAACAAGCCATCCGCCATCATTCCCTCAGTTTCACAGTCCATATATCTTCGATGTTTCGATCCCCTGAGGCAATTCCACCGCCATTCCCCTAAGGTGAGCCAGGCGAGTGGCTGGCTTTGAGGTACACAATCCATGGTGATGGAATAGAGCACCGGATCTCGGGCATGTAAACCTGAAACAGGTCCGGTGGTTCCTCTACAATTGGAAGGTGAAAAATGAACATGATCATGGTGATGATGATGATGATGATGATAGTTGGTGGTGGCGATGGCACTGGAATTCACAGATTCAAGAATCCGCAGGAGTGCTCGAAACAGGGAAAACCATGTAGCAATAGCAATGAACATCTTCAAATCTTCAACCACCAGTTCTGCCCAATAGCCATGTCATCCCAAGCAGCATGCAAAGCGAAGCAAATAGCAAGCGCATGCGCAAAGCCTCGGGTTTGTCGCTGGTGGGAGACCCAGGATGCATGACGCAGGCATCATTTTCTGAATCCAGTCAAGGACATGGCCCACATGGCTTTATAATGCTTTATAAATGTACAAGTGTAGAATGGTCTAGGTAATGTCTAGGTAATGTCCCCAAGAAGTTTGACCGTAGAAATAGCCAGAAACCGCTCCAATATTTGACCTATTCCCAAATGAGAGGCGAACCTGTTCTTAGTGACTTTCGTAAAGCTTGAAACCTAATGAAATCGAGGTCTTCAAGTCAGAGAAATGCCGATGTTTGCTGATAGTGGCCTAAGAAAACTAAATTCATGTTTACACTCTTCATGTTGGATTTTATATCTTGCTGGCCAGGAAAACCCATATATGCCCACATTAAATCAGAGAGCAAATCACCATAGCATCAAAGGGAAACAAAACTCTAGGCCAGCCCATCTTTGCCCTTCCCAGCTATCCTGGGCAGGGGCTAGACCCTCAACGAACTGGGTGTTTGACCAAATTTACAGCTAATTTCGAATGGGCTGCATTTTGGCATGTTTTTTCCCGTTTTCTGGCTGAGGTGGTTTTACCTGGCATTTGCACCGCACCGTTTTGGAGCTTAGATCTCCATTTGCGTGGTACTTGCAGCACTTTGGAGTTTGGATCTCTCACTGTGCACCCTTTATTTTACACATGTTTTACATATTTCTCATTCGCAGTAGCATGATGTCTGCAGCATTTTGGAGCTTGGACATCTCACTCGACTGGCATTTGTAACATTTTGGAGCTTGGATCTCTCATGGTATTTGCCTCAGGTTGATTTACGGTTGGTTTAAAGGTTAGTTTGGGTGGATTTGTTTTTTTGAAGGCTGGCTTAGGGTTCCTTTAGGGTAAGATTGGTTTGGGGTTTATTTAGGGTTGGTTTAGGCTTTGCGTAGGGTTGATTTAGGATTCATTTAGGGTTGGTTTAAAGTTTGTTTAAGGTTGATTAAGAGTTTGTTTAGGGAGTCTGAGGTTTCTTTAGGGTTGGTTTCAGGCTTATTTAGGGCTGATTTAGGGTGTATTTACAGTAAAGTTTGTTTAGTGGTTATTGGAGGCTGGTTTTTAAAGTGCATTTACCGTTGGGATAGGGTTTGTTTAGGGGTTGTTGAAGGTTGGTGTAGGCTTTGTTTAGGGTTGGCTTAGGTTGCATTTAGGGTTGGATTAGGGTTTCTTTAGGGGTTGTATGGTTATTTTATTTGTGGTTAGTTAAAAAGGCATTTACGGTTGGTTTCTGGTTTGTTTAGAGTTTGTTGAGGGGTTGCTTAGGTTGCTTTCAGGTTTATTCAGTGTTGGTTTAGGGTTTGTTTGGAGTTATTTAGGGATGGTTTAGGGTTTATTTAGGGTTGGTTCAGGCATTGTTTAGAATTAATTTCAGTGTCTTTTTAGGATTGGATTTAGGGTTTGTTTAATGGTTATTTGTGGCTTGTTTGAAATGCATTTATTGTTGGTTTTTGGTTTGTTTAGGGTTTGTTGAGGGTTGGCTTTGGTTAGTTTAGGGTTTGTTCGGGGTTTTTTGAAGGTTGGTTTAGGGTTTGTTTGGGGTTGGTTTGCGTTTTTTTTGGGGGTTAAGTAGGGTTGGTTTGGGGTTTACTTAGGGTTGGTTTAGGGTTTGGTTCTTTATTAAACTTATTTAAGGTCGGTTTAGGAGTTATTTGATTCTTTTAAACTTGTCTAAGATTGGTTTAGGAGTTATTTGCAGCTGGCTTAAGGGTTGTTCAGTGTTGGTTTAGGCGTTATTTCAAGTTGGTTTGAGTTTATTTAGGGTTGGCTTAGGGTTTGTGTAGGCTAAAGTTTATTTCTTCCTTCCTTCCTTGCTTGCTTCCTCCCTTCCTTCACCAGAAAACGGGTAAAAATTCAAAAAAAAAAAAACGGGAGAACAATCCCAAAAAAAATAGCCCTCCTTAAGAATGGTTTCCCCAAGATCCAAGATGAGTCATGTCCGTGCTCGGCCGTTTTTAGATGATTAGATGGCTATAAAATCTATAAATGGAGAAAAATCATCCAAATGCATTGAATCATCCACAATCATCCATGTTTTGGCTAAACACGGATGGTATTTAATCATATTTAATCCCCATTTTGGATGATGTTTTTCGCCCAAACCTGCTGCCGAGCGACACTGAAGGATTGAAGAAACCCCCACCATAGATGCCCAAGGTCGCAATTGCAGATCCTGGAAAGATCCACGATGGGAAAATTCAATGATCCCATGGGTATTTTGTAGTGTGCCAGGCTGATACAGAATATGAATAATATACATTTACATGGACACATACTACCATAATTATTCCTAAAACCAAATAAGGGAAAAAAACAAAACATGTTTGGCTGGCTTACCCTTACAGAACACCATTCTTGGTGAGGTCGTTTTGGGTATTACAATACAAGATTTAAGAGTATAGTATAATATATATATACATCATACGTGCAGCCTGGGCTCAACTATCTCTAGAGTTACAGTCACAGATTACAGTCACAGAAAGCTTCCCTAAGTCTCTTGCATGATCTCTATACCATAAACCAACTTCGATGTCTCCTCCATTGGGTCTAATGCTGTGAGAGGAGAGAGCTGATTCTGCGCTAGATCTCTCATGAGCACGGCTGATCTTAGATACTAAAAAAGGATCTTGCAATGTTAGCTGCGCAGTCTATACCTCATGTGTGGCAAAAACACATCAAAGCGCCCGAGCAACGTGTACTCTATGCGTTTTGTTCCTTCAGCGAAGTGGAAGTACATTCGTAGAACAGTTGACCCCGAAGCAATTTTGATCCTGATCCTGGTTGATCTCATCTGCTAGTAAAATGGTACCTCAACATTAGATGGGCAATGGAAATTCGATGATTTACTATGATTTACCCTAAGGTAAACTAGCATAGATGTGGAAAACCCATGGGTTTTTCATGGTTGTTCGCTTCCGGAAATCATCTACGTTTGCCACATCTACCGTATTTACCTTTACAGGAGGCGATATTCATCCGGGGGTGAAGCTCGCCACCCGTCCTATGTGCAGGACCAAGGCCAAATTGCAGCGACCCAACAGTACTGGCGAGACACGAGCCACAAAACGAGACTTGATTTAGGCTGTTCCCTAGACCTTCCAGGGTACCTAAACGAAATTCAAGGTAATTTCATATAGCAATTTTTGGGGGCATTGACCTGCTTTCATGCCAAGCATCAGTTCGTATTCTGATTGATTACTCAAGGAGAAAGCCCAAAAAGATTGAAACGATCTGAAAAGGATCATATTTTCCGTGACTTTAGTACGATTTCTACTTCTCGCTTTCTGTTTTCGGCTGTTGCTATAGATTCTTATGATATCCCATGATTCTAATGATACTTTGCTAGTTCCCATAATATTCCCATAGATTCCTGTGATATCCCATGTGATATCCCTATGAGTTCATGACTATAGGATATTAAGGTAGTACATCATACCAAAATATCCCATATATAGCTATATATTAGATATTATATTAGTATAGGACCGGATATATCCACATATATCCCATAATGATCCATAATGTTACCACCCCACATTGAGCTTGTCCCAAGGCCACCAAACTAACACAACACAGCGCACCTGACAAAGGTTTCCCAAGCTGTGCAAAGGCGGCAATAAAAAGCCTGCGGCGACCGTTGTTTCCCCCGTTCAACACGAAAGGCCATGGCGGGTTCAACACAGAAAGTCCAAAAGAAGTCGGCTGGAAAGTCCCTGGAAAAGGACCCTTTCAACGTTTCAACTCACTTTTGGAATAGGACGAATCCGATCATTTGGTGATGAAAATTACCGGACAGAAAGGAACCAATGTTATTATCATCCCATTTCGATCTTTAGCCAGGTCACGTGAGTCCGCTTTGGCACTTCCCGTGTTGAAATCACATTTTAAACCGACTTCCCATGTTGAACATTACCCACATCCAAGCCAGTGGATCCAGTGGTTGAGTCACGAGCCTGCACACGGCATTCAGCATGCACAGCCTTGGGACATCTCGGGCTTTGGAGCATCGCTTCCCTGCTTTGTTGATGGATCAAACATCGAAAGGTTGGGGCTTTCCATAGTCACTTCATGGGTAGCCAATAATTCAATAGCTGGATGGTGTTATTTCCACGGGAAAATCCCATCTATAAAATTCTATAAATGGATGATATCCCATCTATAAATGGATGATATATGGATGATGACTGGGGGCCCATTTTAAAGGAAACAAATCTTAGTTCTTTGGGGTGATTCCAAGGGTACCAAGGGTCAAATCTTTGGACCAAAAGTTCAAACCATCATCATTGATCAATGCGTTAAGGGAAAATCGCGAAAGGTTGAAAAAAACATATACAGTTTAAAACCATGTAAAACCATTAGTTATATTGATGTCTCACCATTTAAATATGTATTTCTCGTGGTGCGTGTTCTCCCAAAAATCTTGACCTTTCCTGGAGAAAACTTCCGGGCTTCCACACTGGGCGGGGCTAAACCTGGCGAACATTGGAACCAGGGAGGAAACCTCATCGGAAAATCCAGATTCTCGTTGACCGAGATAGGTCACATCGTTTCATATCTATGTTTTGTGTTGATGTTTTCTGATGGATATACTGCAAGTTTGTCTCAGAGACCAAACTCAATGGTTTCAAGGTTTCAAAGCTGGATCTGGGGTTCCGGGGTGATTCGTGGAGCGAGTTCCTAACTGTGTTTGTAAATATGTTGTTATATATCAAATATTGTATATTATGATTGATATACCAGAGTCTAGAGTAATAAGATTTATAAGCCACTGCTAATCTTAGATACCATACATTAGATCAAATATTACTGGTTGGCGGTTGACCTACCCCTCTGAAAAATATGAGTTCGTCAGTTGGGATTATGACATTCCCAATATATGTAAAAATAAAAAATAATTCATGTTCCAAACCACCAAGCAGTATAGGATTTTCCATGAAATAAACCATCCAGCCATTGAGGTACCCCCATGACTATGATATAATCACCTCAAAAAAACCTCCCAGACTTCGGGATCGCCTTAAAACTTGAGTGAAATACAAGCTGAAGTATCGAACCGTCCTGCCAGCATCGTCTGACGTCTGATGGCCGAAGATGGGGACCCCGTTTTTTCGGCCCCTAGGTTCAGTTCAACATGACCAAGAATGGATCGTACCAACAAAAATGAAAGAAACAAGGGGCAAAAACTGGCAACATGAACAAAAGTCATTAAATCTACCCGTCATGGTCCACTTTCACGGATTGTTGGTTTGATCAAAAAAGGGATGTTCTTTGGAAGAGACTATTATTCATTTCCACTTCGAGAAGTCTGACCTTCTGGGGATGGAATTATATGTCTGGCTCCGGAACATTAACCAACCCGGAAGTGTGAGACCCGCATATTGTTAAATCCTACAGAAAACGTTTGAGTTCCTTACTTCCATCTTAGTCTACAGTGAGTTCCTTTCTTAAACCCTTCCATGTTCCTTACTTAGACTCTACACAACTTCCGTCCTCATCATCCTCGTCCTCATCCTCATCCTCGTCCTCCTCCTCCTCCTCATCATCATCATAATTATAATCAATCAGCTCATCCATCGTTGTGCCAGCTGTTCCCGGCATTTGGCCGCCCCACATGCCATTGGCCAGCAATGTAGCAATGAAAAAGACATTCACCGACAAAGCCACCACCTAAGCTAAGTGGCTGCTGGAAGGAAGCAAATGTGACAAACATCTGAGGTCAGCTGTAAACCATGCCCATTTGGATCTATTTGAGGTCACTATAGAACAAACCTGTGGTTTGATATGAGGGTACCAGGAAAGGTGGTTCAAAGTAGCCAAACGGCGATACGAGTATGCAGTGGCAGAATATCTCATAGTGCCGTGTGAATGTGGAGATAGAATCAATGTCTAAACAACGGCATGGTCAGATGTACCATCGAACAAACTGAAAGGGTGAAAAACGGAAGTGGTCTACTCGTTTCAGCAAATCCCTGTTCTGCAAGTTTCTGAGCATCCGCGCAAAACGTCGTTTGAGAGAAAAGCAAACGCTTTGCTCTAACCAAGCCTTGCAGTGAGACTGCTGCACAATGCACTTCTTGCGGAGCAATGTCACGAAAGTGTGTATGCATGCATGCATATGTAGATCTATATATATATATACGTAGCATAATTATGTCATTATATGTATAGTTTGTGTAGTATCAGCACGTCGATCCGCATTTGTGTCTCTGCGCACGGATGTCCCCTGTCTGTAGTATTACTGCAGCCTTGCTGGTTGATTGTTTATGATTCATCTCTATATCAAAGTCATTGTAAGCATCACACGCTCAAAGGTACCATGAGATGTATGCAACAACATTGGCATGGGTGGGCTGGTTCCGTTCATGTTGCTCCACTCCCACTCAAATTCAGATCAATATAGCTGCAAAGCTAACAACTCTATACAATAGTCTGGAGGACCCCCCAGTATCAAATTCAAACAATCAATCCACATGTGATCGAGGGGTTGCCCCAATCATGGTTACCAAATTCAAAGGGAACCATCCCCAGCTCTGGGGAAATTGCTGAAGTTTTTTGGACAGTCTCACTACAAGTCCAAAACGCCTTGGATTCGTCATGCCTACCCATGTTTGTTGATAAAAACTGAAACCTTTCAATTGGTTGAAATCAGGAATCACACAGAATCATCTCACTCAAAAAAAAAATGACATTTCCGACTCCGGCAACTTCCACGTCCAGTTGGTGAACCCAGCCTCGCTAATCTTTGCCCTCACTGGGCTGCGGGGACACTGGTGAGCATCATCCTCGGGTCACGTCGCCGCTCTGACACGACATCTACTGAAGGATATTTAGACATCTGTTCCATACAGAAAATATGTGTATAATTCATAATATATACACGTATATGTCATATTCATAGCTGTGATATAATATATATATAATTATATATATATATTATGTCATACAATACATTATCTCATGTGTATATCCGATATATACATCCTTTACATCCTATACATCTTACATATCCTATATATCCTATAATATGGAAATGTATATCGTATATTTCCTATCTATCCATATCTATCCATATCTATCCTACATATCCCTGATATATACACTAATATATACGAATATCATATACACTTCCAATGAGATTCACAAATCCTCCCCAGCTCTCGCCCAAGGCTCCGTATTGGGGATCTCACTCAGCTCCTGCGAGCCGCGGAAGTCAGCTAAGCCCCACAAAAAATGGCCGAATCTACGAAGGATCTACGAAGGATCTACGAAGGATCTACCAAGCCCATGTTCATGGGATTACAATGGACCCATTCATGGCTTTTAATGGGATAATGATGATCTAATGGATTCTGATGGTCTACACATCCATGATTTGAGATTCATATGGGGAAATTCACCATCAGTTGGATTCATCTGCGGTTTATGTATGGGATCCACCCTCCAGCAATTTTTCACAGTGCTATGGAAGGTATGGTCTGCTAGTTCGAGGATTTACCAAGTGTAGAAATGGTGGCTTTCCAATTGCTATCTTAAATTACCAGAAGCTACACTTCCATCATTTGGGGTCAAGAAAGGTGGAGGTATCAAGCAAACATAATGGAGATGTAATGGGGATGTAAATGGCAAGCAGGTATACAGTAACCCCGGCAAAGATGCAGAAAAGGTTCTGTTCAATTTGCCATTCTTTGTAGGTTGTTACAGTACTTGTCCATTTTTGTTGCAGGTTTCTAGACATCATATATGTCTATTTGATATCATGTCATATCATATCGCAGATGTATCGATGATGATCAATGTATGTCTTTTCCTACTGTACATCTACTGTATCGTTGTAAACTCATCTATCACATCAATCCTGTTAGTGATGTTTCGCAATGTTTGACATACACATTCATTGATAGTTGATTCTCCTCGGAGACCGCCACTAGAAAGCCGTGTCCTTTCCCACGGGCACCATCATGGTGACAGCCACGCCAATCATCGGCAGCAACAACCAACCTGTGCAGCGGTTGAAACCTCTGGAGTTTCTGGAGCCTCTGGAGCTTCATGTTGGCTCTGCATTGTTTTACCTTTAACAAAAAAACGGGTGCTGATGGATTGTGAAGAATGGAATAAGAATGCTTGTTTTTTTGTTGAATGGTTGAGCTAACCCAATGAAGAGCTAGATTCCTAATGATTCCATTCACAATTCCTAGCTCCAAGGTGCTGCAGATTTGGGATAAACCCATCTACGCCATGGCGATGCAAAACATCGGATCTTCGAAACACAGAGAGTCGGTACAAAAATCATTCAGAATGGTAAAGCCTTCATCCTGATAGGTTCCATCACGTTCCATCTAGAACTTTTTAAAATACTTGCATATTGTTGTCATATGTTGTATCCATATCTATCCATATCTATCCCAGATACCCGAGATATCCCAGATATATACACTAATATATTCCCATAGGATCCATGGTGCTGGTATATATGCTAACATTTGGGGTATATTGATGGTAAATGTTACCATATAATTATAGCATACATGGATCCTATGGGTATTGTTGTCATTATGTTGTCATTTTGATTCATTTTACACAACTGTTTGATACAACGGTTCCACTGGTTCCACAGTCGTGAAAACGGCCTGGCAGCAGCAGTAATTCAAAGGTCGAGCTGCTCCATGCATCCTGCGGATCACAGGACCCTGGTGAAACTGTCCCGGGGGTCACCAAAGCTTCAGTGCAGCTTGGCGCAACTGAAGAAGCGAGAAAAACACCGTTGAAGCCACGTTGAAGCCAAGTATATTGCTAAGTAACTCACTTACATTCACCTACTCACTATACTTCATGATACAATTATACTCCTTGTTCATATTCACGTTATACTCATCTGGTTGGTGGTTGACCTACCCCTCTGAAAAATGATGGAGTTCGTCACTTGGGATTACTGTATTCTTCCCAATATATGGAGAAAAAAACATGTTCCAAACCACGTCATGTTTGATACAGTACCCTCTGGTAAACTAACATAGCTATTGAAAATTGCCATTTATAGTGGATTTTCCCATCAAAAATGGTGATTTTCCATAGTTATGTTAGTTTACCAGAGAGTACTATCCATGGCCAGCCAGTGACGCTTCTTCTTTCGCCTGTTCCTTGGGACCCCAAAAGACCACGCAGAGCTGGATGGCCGGGCCAAAGGACATGGCCAGGGCCTCGGCGTGTGCGTCATGCAGTGATAGAAACGTCATGGATGGTTTAGAAAAACCATCCATGTTATCCATGTAGATTAATCAGAATTAACCATGATTAACCATGTAGTTATAGATGGTTTATGATGTAGTTATAGATTAACCATGATTAACCATGTAGTTATAGATGGTTTATGATGTAGTTATAGATTAACCATGATTAACCATGT
>Ga0126342_10013034_pt1 | contig 14767 bp, 23 predicted proteins | sample Cyp1metagenome_FD_92528 | JGI IMG/M metagenome (GOLD analysis project Ga0126342, IMG submission 92528) | Coral microbial communities from Lord Howe Island, Old Settlement Bay, Australia - Cyphastrea 1 metagenome | ecosystem: Host-associated > Invertebrates > Cnidaria > Coral ... | reverse complement strand
TTTTGATGCTGGGACGGCAGGTGAGTACCAGAGTTGAGACCACTGCCAGGATGAGTGCAAGGATTGCTGGCTTCAGAACAAGATCCTGCGCACGGATCGTGGTGCTTCGCTAATTCAGAAATAATTATAAAGGGTGCAAATCAAGGGGTCAGACAATTAGATCCTTAGTTTTGCAAATGGAACAAACACACCAAACAAACCAAAAACTGCCTGCCTACCACGGACCTTTGATGAGCTTTGGAGCAGGATGCAGCTCTTCGGTGAAACACGTTTGCCATCTGTGACACTGCTAATGACTGGGGAAAACTTTATGTTTTGCCACCCTTTGGCAATCAAACAGGATAACTGGAAAACCGCGTGTTTGCATTTTTTACTTCGTATTCAATTGCAGATATCCCACTGCCAGCTTCGATGGTCATAGGGTGTACTGAAAACATGATTGAATCTCGGCTGGATCTTGTTGTTCGTCGCCACGAAAAGCTCAAGGATCCTAAAGGTTTAAGCCAAAAGGTGCGTGACACAGCAGTCATTCACAACCAGGCTTCTCCAAGACCATGCATACGACAGCGTGGAATCACACCGTCTTATCTACTGGTGTGAATGCGGCAGTACTAGATACAAAACAAGGCATGCAACTCTATTCCGATTGAACTGGCCAAGATGGCTCACCAGACTGTCTCATTCTGGTACTACTGTATTATTCCAATATCTATCTATACACTTCCAAGTCTCTCAGTTCAGCTTCTTCCCGTTGATGTATCCCTCAGCGAGCGCTCTGACCAAAAAGTCAGGCTTCATGCTCTAGGTCAAACAGTCCGCCAACTGTCTGCCAGTGTCAATCCACTGACTCATCTCCTGCTGGGTGATACTTCTCACATGCTTTCTCACCATTGATCCACAGAGCTTGCCTCAGCGCGGAAAGTTCAATTCCCAAGCGCTTGTCTTGCACCTTGCGCGCAACCTCGCAAGACAAGTGGTCACGCAGGGAGCGGCAATCTGTAAAGTACAGATGCAACATCGCGCGTTGGCTCTGTTCATACCATTCTTTGACTGATTTCAAATGGCCAGTCAATTCACAAAGCAAAGCACGTAGCTTGTCTCCAGACTCAATTGATCCCTGCAGAGTGTAAGCCTCACCCTGCAGCGTAGCTCGGCAAACTCTTTTCAGGGTCGACGATCCAAATCCAATCAGGTGAAACTTGTGCTCACCCAATTTCACATCATTCCGAGACGTGATGGAATGGATACGTCCCTGTTGGCTCTTGAACTCAGCTTCATTTGCAAAGCTGGCGTCAGAAAAGGTAAGGACCGCAAGATCGTTCCAATCAATCCAGTCAGTCTGGAAAGTGATTTTGAAGTCACTTCCCTGCAAAGCGAGTTCCACAACTTGATTGGCGTCCTTCAGGCTTTGAACTGTGCTTTTGGAATGGCAACAACGTTGAAGTTCATTTACGCGGTAAGCAAGATCTGGCCGTCCATATCGGCTCACCCATGCCAGTCCTCCAACGACACTTCGGAGAGAAGTCAATTCCTCCCCAATTGCGAATGGTTTGAAGTTCCGAGTGTTGTCTCGGACGTCCACATGCATTGTGTGATCATCAGATCATCATCCTGGGAAAAACGGCGACCACAGTAGCGAAACGAACCTTCCTCAATCTTCCCAACCGAAAAGCGGCTGAGGATATAGCATCTACGGCCTCCTTACCTTCGTCCGTGTAGGCGAAGAGCAGGTCATCCACATGAGTGCAGATCATAGCAGCAAGCTCCTGGGCATTGCCAGATCTTTCGTTCCGTACACTGGGACTCGACACATCAACACCGCGTCCTCCGGGATCTCAGCATCAATCATCGTCAATCCTCCGCGAGGCGAGGCCATTAGCAGCAACCTCGTCATCGGAGCCGCCTGAAAGTAGGCGTTCGTGATGTCCGCTGTTCGAAGCTGAAGTTTGCGAGTAGCGGCATAGCTGCACAACACCAGATGGGACTCATGGCTCTGACATTGGGCTATCGCAACGGATCTCTTCCTTGTTGGCGCTTTCAAAGTTCCCGCAGCTGACAAGTCGGCTCTTGTAAACCGGCTTGAAGTCACAGCTGTTCATCTCATGGATGTTCTTGATGGTGTCTACCCACGTGCTGGGTATCGCATGATGTCCTTCTGACAACAGTCGCGCTTTCTAAGCGCCAGATACAACCACAGTGGCATTGAAAGATCGGTATTTGTTCCATTCCTTCTGCCTTGCTTCCAGCATTCCCTTACGGGTCTTCCCATTGACGTCGTTGATGTTCAAAGTTTTAGCGATCTTGCCTTCGTGTGTTGCAGCAGCGGCATCGGGACCCACACGTTGGGCAGCGAACGCGGAAAACTTGCAAAATCCTCTCCAGCAGCAGCTTCGAGCAAAGCCATGGCGAGGAAAGGGTCTTGTGCCCTTTTGAAAGAGGTGAAACCGGTCCATGCCTGCATGACACTCAACCTGACTACTGTTACCTATAGGGCAACCTCGCAGTCCTTCACAGAACCATCCGTGAAAATCTTCCGCACCTTGCACGTGGAACCAGCAAGATATCCCTCTGGCACTTCCCCCTCGTCGAGGGGATTGTAGTCCTTGAGCGTTGGCTAAACATGAACTTGGATTGCACAAGAGTCACTGATTCTCCAGTGGTCTTTCGTTTCCACATCTGCCATCATGACACCTCCCTCCAGTGCTCCTGATGTCTTGGGAGCAGATCGGGCAGACTTGCCCGTCTTATCTTTGCTTTCGAACTCCGAAGGTTCCAAGATGTCTTCTGTCTCGCACTTTTGTCCACGGCCACTTCCTGCAGCTGAGCTCGACGGAGCTTCGTCGGCAACTCTCAGGTACTTTTGCTGTTGGGGGCCAGACACGATCACTACAGGCAAAACTGGGATGTTGTTCAGCAGTGAGTATGCCAGGGTCTCGGCTTCATCTGCTGATCTCATCTTGTTTTTGGCATCCAAAACGGTAACACCTTCATGTAGAAGTCAAAGACCACGGTGTGGATCTGAGCCTATGATGCGCGAAGCGGTAGACCAAATCGTCCCTCCGACTTGGTTGTCGCGGCGGTACACCACAAGATCTCCGACCTTGAAGGTTTTGTCCTGTACAGCTGCATTTCGCAGTAAAGCTCTTTGGATGCGCCAAGACGTGTCTAGGTGCACAAATGCGCTTTGGGCTGACCTTCTGGCTGCACGGTTCAAATGAAAACGGGCTGATGGATCCAGTGAATCTTCAAGTACACCAAGGTTACCGGCTTCATCCAGGTCAGTCACGCTGCCTGGTAACCTTGGGGTCTTGCCAAGTACCCGCTGTGCTGGGCTATACCCATGGGTCCTTGCGATCTGATTCTTGATGACCAAGGCCTCATGCAAGCACACGGCAAAGTCCTTTTCTCCTGCGGCTTCTGTGTCATTCACAATCTTTCGAAGCATAGCCTCCATGATCCCCTCAGATCGCTCCACTTTGCCACTTGCAGTGGGCCTCTCAAGAGGTGCAAGAATGATTTCACAGCCATGTGATTCCAGGAGCATTTCACCCCACCTGCTTGGGCCAACCTGCCCAACTCACCCATCTGCTAATCATTGCATTGGCACAGCGTGCAGATGTCGGCATGCCACCTCCAACCTTGACTGCCTCAGCCAAGTGGAATCCAGCGGAGGTATACACAAAGCCAGGTATGGAATATTTGTTGCCAGCATTATCTCTTCTGCAACATCCATCCCTACACATGCATTGAACTCAAACTGAAACTTAGGTTCTGGCGGATGCTCTCTGGGGCGTGGCTTGGCATCGTCACAAACTGTGCATCTGACCAAACGTGCACTCTCAACGAATTCAGCAGGTGCCTTGCCTGCCTTCACAAATGCTCTCAGGGTCTGAGGCGCCTAATGGCAATGTGCATGCGCTGTGGGAGTCTTCTCCACGGTGCTCTTCGCTTCTGCTCATCGATGGTTCCTGCATGGCAAGGCAAATTGGTCAAGTGCAAGGGATTCTTGCTCAGCTAGTGTCAACTTTTGTAAGTCCACATAGTCTTCCATGGGTTGCATCTGCATGTCATCAGATGAGGGGTCCAAATCCTCCTCGTCATCTTCAATTGTTTCACCAACAAAACACGTACGTGCAAAACTGCTAAGATACCTTTCTTCCGACGTTTTGCAAAGCAACTCAAGCATGGCAAGTCCTTTGGGATCTTCAAAACATGTGGGGGCAACACCAGACTTATCCGAAGTCAAGATCTCCTCTTGAAAGTCTTCTGCAGCTGGGCCTGGCAGGTAATCGGTCAAATCACCACGTGTTGACATGCATAGGTCATGGAAATCATGGAACTCATGGCGGGGACAGAACACAACAGCTCCACAGTTGTTCAAGTCCATCTCAATCCAAAGATCTCCCAACCGATCCAAATGGTCAGTTTTGGAAATGTATGCAACAATCAAACCAGGTGGCTTTTGGGAAACTGTTTCCATCAGCTTCGCGCGTGTCTTTGCCAAATCCTCCTGGATGTCCAGGGTCTCAACTTCATCACGGGTTTTCCAAGGTAAATGGCAATCCTTCAAAACAACCATGTGACGTGAGTCCAGTGGGGTCTGGCTCACCAACGCTGTCAAAATCCTGTCTTGCTCATTCATGATGGGCAACCCTACAACAAATGCTTGCTTTTCACCCTTGTTCATAGTGCAACACGAAACTCTGAAGACGGTGACAGAACGATCTCTTGGCCAGGTGGCTGCACAGTCAACTGCTTGTCGAAGTCCTGAGATGCATCTAAGGCACATGCTGGGTGATCACCTACATCATTGGACAATTGGAAAGGACCAACAACACTTTCATCGGAAATGTGTCTTTGGGGGTTCTCTTGAACTGGGGGGTTATTCCCGTCAACCGGCAACTGAACACCAAGCATTGCGGAACCTTCTTCTGCAGGATACTCGGTTGCGTTCCCTGCTTCTGGAGGAGGGTCGTTGATGTTCTGGTCATCATCTGGAAGTTCTCCTCCATCACCGGGCTCTTCATGACCGTCTTCCTTCTGATCATCCATTGGATGTCCAAAGCCAGCACCTCCATCACCACTGCCTGCTTCTCCAAGATCATCATCAACCTCCTTGGTGAGTGCATCACCGGGTGCAAAGATCATAATCCTCGACTGGGACTCCTGATTCCAAGCTGGTGGATCTGCGCAAAGCTCTCTGGCACCGGTCAGAGTCCACTGCCCTGCCACATAGTCATACGTAGTGGCAGCCCATAGCCCATGGCACTTCACCCTTCATCACTGATATTCAGTGGTGAACAGACGAGGCGCTGGATCATCACCCAAAACGACGACCTTGATGTTAACTGGACTCATGGTTGGCTTGCTCTAGTGCAGTGCGCTCCCTAGAAGCTGGGTCAGACCCTTGACAATAGGGGCCAATCCACCTCAGGCAAAAAAATGCCTTGAAAATCCAGCCCTTGTTCTCGGCGAAGTACAGCTCGTCCAGCAACTCCACAGGCGTCTTACCAACTTGGGCTCTTCGATTCCATGCCTCGGGACCAGCACCTAGTACCGGGAATTTCCAGTGAGCAGCCAGCGATTTGTCACATAGTTGGTGTACCCGGACTGCTTTGGCCAGTATCGCTCGCTCTCAGAGCGGCTCCTGTCAGGCGGTGGAATTGAAGGTGGTCTTGGGACGGTGGACGTCCTCAAAGTTCAGCGCGTGGCGGTGATGGTGTTCTTGGTCTCTTCGATGATCTTCTCCTGGAATCACACGAATTGCTCCTTGTTCGGGATCGTCGACGCCGTCCTCGAGAGTGTGAACGTGACCGCGCCGGAGTCGATGCGACGACTCCTCCTTCTCCTTCTTCAGGTCATCCAACTGCTTCTGCATTGCCTTCATGGTCTCAAGCAGCTCAGGCGTCAGAGGCGGGTCGTCTCGACGTCCGGCACTCATGCTCGATGCCCTTGACAATGCATAGCCAGGGTGCAGAGCTCCTCGACGATCTTTTGCTCAACCACGCGCCTCCGGTCGCACGGGGGTTCGAGATCTCACCGGAATAGGCTGTCTGTCCTCTCTTGGCGGAGGAGGCGGTGGCGGCTTCTTGACCTCAGGCGGTGCTTGCTTCGTGGTCACCACTCTGACAGGTGGTGCCTTGAACCAGCCTTGGAAGTCTGCTTGTCCTCTGCCTTGGCGCGCTTGAGCACAGGCGCTCCATAGTGCTCCATGCGAACCAGGCTTTTGCGCAACCTTGTTCGTTGGTATTGGCTTGATCTCAAACATCTCTCGGCGTACTCTGGCCAGTGTAGCTTCATCTGGTTTCTCGTTCAGGTACGAGTCAACCAGTGCTTGCACGCAAATATTTGCTGCTTCTCTGACCTCAGCAGATTCATGCCGGAATTCCATGCATTCACCCTTGCAGTTTCCCTGCATCTGGGACTACGATATAGCAGCAGTGGCATGAACCACACTGATCTCATCCCCTGTGATCACACTATAGGCTGATGCAAGCATCCAACTCACTCCAACAGAGCGGTGACGGTTCTTGTTGCAGTAAACCACCATGCCAACATTCTTTTTCGTCTCCACCAAAATGCGACGCATCTCCACCAAAGCAGCTTGGCTCTCCGTAGTGGCAAAGAAACCCTTCAGGATCTCAGGCCCCACAGTGAGCGGTCATGATTGGGATCCCCAAACTTCAACACATTCACGATCCATGTTGTCCGCGTGGAAAGGCCAAAGGTGGGTTGGCACCTGCAAACTCTTTACCACATGAGATCAACACCGCATTGGGGTTGTCAGCTTCGATCATGGGCTTGAAGAAAGTCTCAGCTCTTTCAAGCTGGAAGGAAGTTTTTTCTTTTACCTGGCAAAGTTCGACCTCTGGTCCACCTATGCCTACCGTGCACTTGCTTTCACCCATCATTTTGACCAAACCCATTGCTGCTTGCACATGCTGTGACAACAACAATGGCACCTTGCCATCAATGACATGTGTTTCCATGATGCCAGACAACTTTTGGTTGTTGTTGACAAATGTGAGAGCAAAAGGGATGCGGTAGCTACCATGGGCTTTTGGTGACTCCTGGAAGACCTTTGAAAGGTTTGGCCTCATCTGAAACCTTCACAACATCATACCCCAAGGCAACATATGCTTCAACAGCTCGTGACATCCATTCAGAACCACAAACAGTTGAATTGCAATCTTCATCCAAAACTGCCCAAACACCTTCATCATTCCAAATGTCAGTCACACGCAAGGCAGGTCCAACAATCTGATCATCCATGGGCGGCAAAGCTACTGCTATAAAGCAGTGCTCAGGGCCTGCCTCTTGGACAGCCTCAATGGCATTGGCGAGGATCTCGGAGACAACGGCAGCACACACAGGCTCTCCGGACTGCAGCTCCAAGTCAAGATCTTGTTGGAAAACGGTCATCATATGGTATGCTCCATCTTGGTCCAAACAAACCTCTTCCTTCTCAGATCCGATCAAACTTTCAGTGGTGTCAATTGCAGATAAAGGAAGTGTTGCAATGTCTCTCCCCAATTGACGTCTTCTCCTAGCTTCTGCCTGGGGCATTTCATCCACAAACGTACCACACTGTTTACAAAAGAAACGTGCAGTGAACTTGCTACTTCCACGCTGGTCCAAATTCTGATGCTTGCATGTTTCAAGGTTCTCAGGAAAACCTCCACACGCTTTGTCCTGGTTGAGTGCCCACAATCCAAACATGGCTTGATCTGAATGTAGACCTGTGAAGCGGCTGCGTTTGCCACACTTGGGATTTTGTGTTTTTTTGCCTCCCAGGCCCTGCGCGCTTCTCATGACATGAACGTGCAACAGACGAAGCTACTTCCAAAGGCATCCAAAGGCAACATGCACGGGTTGGCTTCATGGGATTCACCATCAACCTCATAGTTGTCAATGGCCCAATCCAAAAAGTCTGCCAAACCCTTGCTAGGTGACTTCTGCTCCTTTCCCCATAGGTAATAACCGGGTACCTATGCAAAACTTCATGGTAAGACAAACCAACATGTTGACCAAACGTGAAGTTGCTATCCGACCCATCAGGCAAGCTTTCACTTCTGACTCCCTGTGCAGAGGCTGAGACACGGGTTCGACGTGCTCGGTCCTCACCGTTGTCGCTGACCATGCTGAAATCACCTGAGTCGGCTGATCCACCTGCTGAAGGTGGCGCTCTGGCCGAACGTCTGGAAACTGGGGTCCTACAAGCCATGGACGCAGCATGTTCCTTCTCCTGACGTGAAAGCACATGCGAAGCACCATACCCACCTGCAGACGACTCTTCATCACTGATTGCAAGATATCCAACACCAGGCGTGGATCTCTGGGGCAGGATCACCTGCCCCCAATGGCCGGGGCTTCCACATCAGAGGCATTTGGAACGAGCTTTCAGCTCTGCCAAACGCTTTCACTGAGCTGTGTCCGGAAAATGTGCTTACCTTTGTTCTTGCCTTTGAAACCCTTGGTCTTCCCCTTGTGGGTGCCAGCGGCCATGTAACCTACATAAAGCTGTTGGGCAGCAGCTGCAAAAGTCATCAAACCCATCAGCTGGAGTTTCATCATGGTCACATTCAGCCATGGCGACCAAGGCAACTGCGGTGTCATCATCTTCGAAGTAGTCCCACCCAGTGGACTGTTCAGATCCATTTTGGTGGGCAATGTACCCATGTTCATCGTAATGTTCTTCGTACCCACCTTCTCCGTGATATTCCTCTGGCTCATGCCAAGTCTCCTAACTGGCTTCTGTCCAATGGGCTGTGCGGTTGTTTCCATACCAGGGCTTTTGCGGTCCTTTGAATTGTCCTTTATTCTGGGGATAGTTGGAACTGGACTTGTACTGTGGCGCAAGGGATCTGGAATCCTTCAAGTGGCTTCTCCCATGATGTTCAAGCAAAATGGCTGCATAATCATCAAACGTATGACTCTTGGAAGCGGTTCTGATCATGAGCTGCTCCTTCTTGGTCAAGCCAGCGCTTTCTATGAGAAGCTTGGCACACATCCGATCGGAAATCAGCATGTTGGAATCAAGCTCTTTCACTTGGCGCCACCATCTGCGGCGTCTTGAGATGAAGGAAGTCGCTGACTCCCCTATCTGGCGTGACAAGGGGCCATGTTGCATCTGTCCTACTAGGAAAAGCTCCTTGGCTTCCAGAGACTACAAAGGAAAGATCATCTTCTTCAGGGTTGCAATCAAGGTTTCACCTCTTCCATCTTTCATGAGGGTCTCGACTCCAAGCTCCTGAGCTGCTAAGTAAGCGTCGCCTTTCAAGCCTTCCAACACCTTCTGCACCAATTCAGCTCTCAGGGAATCAATCTCTCCTGACAGCTGCTCATCCTCGACTGAGCCAGGAAAGCTAGGCGCAGGATGAGGTGAAGCATAGTCTGAACGCTCCTCCTCCTGCTGGCCATCTTCCTGTCCATCTTATCCACCTTGTCCATCTTCAGGGCTTCCAGGATCGCTCTGTTCTCTTTGTCTCCTCGGCACTCCAGGCGCGTCAGTCGTCTGGGATCCATCATCTCCTCCTCGTCCAACGACGGGACTCATCCCAGCACGTCCTCGTTCCCGTGAAGCTGACGCAGATTTGGATTTACGTTACTATGTTCGAAAACCATCCAAAACCTTGTGCCTGATCTTCTGTTTGAGGACCTCCACGTGCACTCGGGTCCTGAACTCCCACTCATGGAATCCACTTGGGCTTCCAGAGTAGATGTACGAACCAGACTTGGTCTCTTGAGGTGCCGTGCTTGAGGTGCCGTGCCAAAGGTCACAGACTGATACCTCAATCCTGCAAGGGACATTGATACAGTCTTTCTTCTTGATCAACAACGCTGTCGTAGGTCTTTGATCAGCGCTAAGCTGTCTCACACACAAAGTCACCTTCCTGGATCTGCGAGTTACCATGAGAGTCAAATCCCAGGGGTCACCCTCCGGAACCTGCTCCGCTACCAGTTTGAATCTCGGCTGGATCCTTTTGTTCGTCGCCGCGAAAAGCTCAAGGGCCCCAAAGGTTTAAGCCAAAAGGTGCGCGACACAGCAGTCATTCACAACCAGGCTTCTCTAAGAACATGCATACGACAGCGTGGAACCACACATGTTTTCACAGTGTTTCCGAGGACCTACATGCAAACGTGGACTGCAACAGGATTCATCATCTAAGGCTCACAACAACTCGTGCGAAGACTGTGGCATTTGACTCAGCACGCTGTCACCCAGAAAAAAATACGGCTGTCCAGAAACAAACCATTTACAGCTCCTTTATGGGTATTAGATGGGAGTAGCAAGCGAATCTGATGTTTTTTCTTGTAAAAAAATGCGGCACCCAGATCCGAATTTGGAAGGGTTTTTCACGAAGTTCACACGTTACGCACCAAACCCAGGGACTTTCCACGAGTTCCTGCAGCAGGGACATTGCAGTAGCCTCCAGCAACTGGTTGGCATCCTCCTTGGGGCCGAATGCAATTCCGAAAATGATTTTTATGTGTACGCAATGAAAATAGCCCGTTGGAGTTTTATTTACCTTATGTTTTTGGACGAACCCAACCATCTTCGCACTACACCGTATAAAGTCATCAAATTCCTGAATTGGGGGACCCCTTGCGAAAGAATATATACCGAACAAGAAGAAATTACACGATCGAACAAGAAATAAAAATGCTACACAAACACACACGCACACACACACGCGGACACACACGGACACACACGGACACACACGGACACACACGGACACACACGGCACCATGCCGGGGTCACCATGGAAATCACACTAGACAAGAATTGACAAGAACTGGATCATTACAGTGATCCGTCGGGAACTGAATCCCACAACGTGCAATTAAACAAGGAAAAAAGAATCTTCGGTCCGGTTCTTGGCTTAGCCGGTCGCCAAACACACGCACTGATTGCTAAAAGAATTGGATGTGTGTTGCGGTTCTTGGCTTAGCCGCGTGCCATTCCCGATAAAGTAACACGCCTGCAGGTACATCAAAGGGACGTCTCCCTCTGATATCACTATGATATCGAGCCGCCTTCGTTGGCACAAGAACCAGAGTCACACCTGTGCCCCCTGCTTTAATAAAACATCTCATATATAAAAATGAGCCGGCAGTGAAGTTTTACGTGTGTTCAGAAGTTCCCCACACACACACACCCTGCCTTAGGCAGGGTGGTCTCCTTGCAAATGGGGTGAAGATGAGGATGAAGAGGGGAATGAAGATGAGATGAAAGCGAAGATGAAATGAAAAATTACTTCACCCGGACACGAGGAGGGGAACACAAAAGAAGAGGGAGAGAGCAAACACCCACGCCAACACACCTGGCCCGGAGCGGGCAAACCCTGAAAGGGCAAGGGAAAAGAAAAGCGGAGGCCGACGGACACGGAAAAAGACCAGCGGAGGGGGGGAGGACGGAAGCGCCTGAACCAACCTACCACAGCGAAACCTACGCCTACATAGGCACGCACAGGACCCAACCTACCTGGGGAGGGACGAACGCATGAAATAGGGGACCAAATGGGGAACTAGTTCGTCAAGAGGAGTGAAACAACAAAAAAGCTAAATGGGATTCAGTTCAAACCTAAAGAGTCATGCGTCACTCCCTCGAAGGGACGGTAGTCGGTCATACCACGGGCAGTAAACGGCTGCTCAAGTTCAAATGAATTAGATGCACAAAATGTTTGACCTCACCAGACAACCATCAAAAGAAAGTACTCACCACACAACTGGAAAGCGTGTACCTGCCTTCAGTTTGCGTGTCATGTCAGTCTCGTGAGCATCAACGAGAAAGGAAGGTTTACGGCTTTTCGCAGCTTCATGAGTCGAGGTGAAAGTTCCAAGGTGTCGTAGAAAGGAGCGGCGGGACACTGCAAGAAGGTGCATAACCGACAGGCCGGCTGTTTCACAATACATAAACAAATTACTATATCAAAATGGGTAAATTCAGAAGTCAAAAAAGGTTCCCTCAACTCAATTGGGTCCATGGCACCGTGGCGGAGTCACCATGGAAATCACACTAGACAAGAACTGGATCATTGCAGTGATCCGTCGGGAACTGAATCCCTTAACGTGCAATTAGACAAGGAAAAAAGAATCTTCGGTCCGGTTCTTGGCCTAGCCGGTCGCCATACACACGCACTGATTGCTAAAAGAATTGTATGTGTGTTGCAGTTCTTGGCTTAGCCGCGTGCCAAAGTAACATAGCTTGCAGGTACATCAAAGGGACGTCCCCCTCTGATATCACTATGACATCTGGCCGTCTTCGTTTGGCACAGGAACCAGAGTCACACCTGTGCCTGTGCCCCCTGCTTTAATAAAATAAATTTCCTGCAGCGAAGTTTTACGTCTGTTCAGACATTCCACACACGCACACACACTGCTGAGGGAGTAATTGAATTGCTTCGACTTGGACCTTTACAAGGATGAAGTTGCCGTTGCCTGTTGAAGTTCCTTGTTTAAGAAAATTTACCCTGACAAAGGGAAAGGTGCTTCCGAATGGTTCAAACACGGCACAACCACGAACAGAAACCAAAATCAACATTTCAACTAGTTGACTGCAGGTACAGTGGGATGTGATAACGTCCTTTGGCTCTTGGCACACGGATGATGATGATGATGATGATGGTGATGGTGATGGTGATGGCGATGTTGATGTTGATGTTGATTATAGTCCTAGAGACAATGTTGCAAAAAATGTGGTTATGATGATGAAAACAATGATGGTGCTGATGATGGAATTTGTATGTTTTTGATGATGATGAGGATGATGTTGATACTGGAAAATGATGATGATGCTGATGATGAAATATGTATGTTGTTGAAGGTGATGTTGATCATGATGATTGTTATTATTACTATGCTGATGATGAGCAGGAGGAAGAGGTGGAGGAGGAAGATGATGATGCTGATGCTAAAGCTGATGCTGATGATAATGGTGATGGTGAAGATGATGATAATGATAATGATTTTCGAATTCCAAGCGAGTAGATTTTGGAGTTATACAATCGATACATCGCCCGTAGCTGGTGAGGACGAGGCGATTGAGGTGGTGAAAGCTCCCAGGTTTCAAACCACGTTGGGTGATTCAACTGCGACATGTTCCAAGCAGACCTGCGAGTCAAGTCTGGCGCAGAGACAGGTGACAAGATTACATCCAGATGATGCGTCATGCTTGTCGCATCACAGAGAAACGCTCTTTGACTCTCTCCCAAGCTTTAGGCCTTTAGGCTGTAAAATGCAAACCTCAAGTCTTCTGTGTGAGCAGGCAAGATGAATACTGAAGTTGTGACGGCACAATTTGGCAGTCGCTTCCAGAATATCCCACATGGACGACGCGCAAGAGGCATGATGCATCAAAAGAGGTGACCAGAAAACGAATCTCTCGAAATCAACGGCGGCCGGTCATGGCAGCTGTCCGTGAACACACGTTTACGCTGCGTGCTGAACATGGCTCTCTGTGAAGTGGGGCAGTTTTAGGCAAAAATAGCAAAAAGACGGGAAGACACAAAAATATAGCAACCATGTCCGGGCTTCAAGAATTGAAAGGCTCCGGACATGGGTTTTGCAGTTTTGTTTGCTGGTTGCACGTTGGAGACTTAAGCTCCAGACATGGACTCCGCTTCTTGTATTCCGTAGTTGTGATCTCATATGGGCTCACTGATCTTACATCCTTCATTTGCATACTGATACTAGTATGCGGTGGCACTCGCCCTGATTTTGCTAGTCGCTTAAGCCCGGCATCAGAAATATATAACGAAGCTTATGGGGTATCCCAGGGCAATTCCCTTTGCCCATGAGTATAAATATAAATATCTATATTATATATATCAGTACATGTACATATGCAGGTTTAAGAGGCACAACCAACGCCAATAATCCGTGTCACCTATTGGCAGGTTCATGCTTCATCCTCTCAACAGCCCCAAATTGCTCGGGATCTTGCCTTGCTGACGTTGGCAATAAAGGCACAGACGTAGAAGATGCAAAAGCTCTTGTACAAGACCTCGGCCCAAAGGATGCAAACTGCAACTTGCAGGGAAGGCTGACAACATCTGCGGACGCAGCCAAGGGACAGCAAAGAACCAGAATGCAATGGTCCTGCGGGTCGTGTTGATGGCACTGGGCCTTCGGATATTCGGTCGTGACTCCTTTTTGGTGGCCATGAATCAAGCATGTGGGGGCCCGAAACTGAAGTAATTATCATAGGGACAGGGGCCAACACACACAATTTCCACACCCGGGGTCGACTTTGGGCCAGTACCGTCAGATATCTCTTAGGGTCCTGTTGCGCAACCGGTTTTGCCATTCAGTTTTGTCTTCATCAGTCCACTCGTCCCGCTCTTCGATTCTAATTCTAACCATCAGAAATAGCAGGAGGATGATGAAATCTCCAATGGCGGCGGATACCTGAGCTTCAGCTAGAGAGACATCATGTGAGTGTGTGTGTGTGTGTGTGAGTGTGTGCATGTATGTGTGTGTGTGTGCGGGGAACTTCTGAACAGAAGTAAAACCTCTACTGTCGCTTCTTTTTCAAAATTCTGATTTCAGCAGGGGGAAGTGGCATGCAATCAGGGACCACGTCCAACGAAGCTACCCGATTGCATGAAAATAGAGCCTGATCAGCTCTGATCCAATTATGTCCAATTTGTGTGGCAAGCGGCCAAGCCAATAACCGCCCAGCCGTTTTTTCATGTCTGCACAATTGGCGCAATCTGAGACTGCGGTGAAAGGACAACTACCGATTTATTTCTTTGGACATCTT
>Ga0126342_10013033_pt1 | contig 14767 bp, 14 predicted proteins | sample Cyp1metagenome_FD_92528 | JGI IMG/M metagenome (GOLD analysis project Ga0126342, IMG submission 92528) | Coral microbial communities from Lord Howe Island, Old Settlement Bay, Australia - Cyphastrea 1 metagenome | ecosystem: Host-associated > Invertebrates > Cnidaria > Coral ... | reverse complement strand
TGCAATATGGAAAATTCAAATGCAAAATCAAAATGTTGAATGTGGATTCCAAAATGTGCACTTCTCGATTTGTGCGTGAACTCTCTTGCATGCAGGCAGTGCAGGGTCTGTCTCTCTTGCACATATCATCCCTAAATACCCGAAAAAATGCTAGGTCTACGAGTTAGTTTATTTAAGTTACTATTGGGTACTGAAAATCCATTTCTTGATATCTTGCCATCTCAAAGCCAAGCTCTCCAAGATGGTTTCCAGTAAGTCTCCAATCTTCAGAAACACATCTCGTTGGACAAGTACATCTGGAACTCTAGCAGTGCAGCAGTGGATTTAATTAATCATCTGTGTCAATAAAGCAGCTCCTGCTAGCAACAACCAGGCGACCCAGTACAAATTTACAAACTTATGGCAATCTGCTCTGGAACGCTGCAGGTCAGCAATCCCCCAGGAATCAGAACCAAAAAAGACGAAACATGGGGAAGTCGTGCCGGGAAGTCGTGCTGATGCTAGATGCGCTGCTAGCTGTATCAAGACGTGCACAACCCTGGATGATCTTGGATGGCCGAGTGGCTGAAGGGTTTCTTCGCCGCGAAACGCCTTTTCACACCTGAGAATCTGGGATGTGCCACCTATGCTACCCAGGAAAAAAAACAACTTGAGACAATCAGATCATCTTATGAAACCTTTTCGTGGGGTGATTTGCTGCCCAAATAACAAGACATCATCATCTCATATCATCTCCTCATCCATACCACGCACACAAACACAAAAAACAAAAAAAACAAAGCCTCATGGCAGTGACATCATTGACCCTAAGCCATGCGACGCGTTGATGGCGCTGTTGTAGGTGCGCGTCTGTGGGATTAAGCCTCGATCAAATCAGTCAACGGCAAGGGACCAGGGGGGTTCTGATGTTTTTTGACCCAAACGCATCTCAAGCAGAGTACTCACATGGCTCAAGGCCAAAGAATAATCATGTTCGTAAATCAATAATAAACCGCCCATGTTGAGGTATAGATGCCTCCTGATATCATAATGTTAGTAAATCAATAGTAATGTTAGATGGTTTATAGCACCCATTTATGGTAAACTTGGGGATGGTTGATTGCTCTAGGAACATTCTCCAGCACCAAGGACTGCTTGGCATCCAAGCTGCAGGATTTTATGGTCTTGCCGAGTCTCAGGGATCAAAATTGGGTATAGTAACCCCAAGATAGAACGGTAAACTCCTATGAAAATCATCATCATGTACCTTTTTTTGCGGGGTTACGATATTTGAAGGCTGGAATGTCGAACTCCTAAAGTGACATCGGCAGGTCCCGAATTCTGACACGACCCATACACTGTGTTCAGATGGTTCAGGGCTTCAGTCAGGTAGTCATTCCATGTTGCAATTGTCCTATTCCCAATGGTTGGTTCCAGAAAAAAAACAACCCTACACCAGTGATCCCCAACTGTTGCAATGTCATTGTTCTCCAGTGGTTACCATCCAATTGTTTCCCGGAAATCCATGACACGCCTTGAGCTTTCATCCGTGCGATCAGCTGAAAAGCAGCTTGGTACCTCAGCATTTTTTATTTACACCCCCCGAAGGTGAAGAACCAGCTGGAATCACTCTTGAAAACTGGTTTTTCATGATGTTAAATGGCTTTGAAAGGTTAACATCATTTAACATCAGTTACCCTCTGGTAATTTAACGTAGCTATTGAAAATGGCCATTTATAGTGAGTTTTCCCATCAAAAATGGTGATTTTCCATAGTTACGTTAGTTTACCAGAGGGTAACCATCAAATCCAAGCAGAAAGAGTGGGATTTCTTATGGGACGACGCCCCAGATTTGATTGGGGACGCTCGATTTTTTCAATGGAGACTTCCCACCAATCTCATGACGGATCCATGGTGCTGGTATATATGCTAACATAAAGGGGGTATATTAATGGGATCCATGTTACCATATATAGCATTATATAGCAGCACCATGGATCCTATGGGAATAATTATCCAAACATCTGGTCGAATTCTCAGGTGACTCTGCCAAGAAACTCTCCACTCTGAGCACAGGCATTGATGGCAGCATTGTATGTAATCACATCAGGCGCCAACTTCCTCTCCTTAGCGCTGTTGTGTTTGTCAGAAATAGCTGGATTCAATCAGCTTTCGAGACTAAACAATTGGAAAATTCCCACTTCAATGGAGGTTTAGTTCGGAAACTCATCGAACTGCTGGGCGATTTTCCGGCAGATTACCAGAGGGTAGCTGCAACCAATGGCACCTATGTTGATCAGCCATCAGCCTATGGATCCATCGACCCCGGCACGCCATGCAGCTTCTATCCTTCCAGTGGATTCCAAAGGTCCAAAGGCTCAACCTTTGCTGGTTGGTGGTTTTAACATGTTTTAACCATCTTGAAAAATGATGGACTTCGTCAATGGGAAGGATGACATCCCATATAAATTATATGGAACCCCTCTGAAAAATATGAACGTCAGTTGGGATAATGAAATTCCCAATATATGGAAAAATAAAAAATATCCCAAACCACCAACCAGCTTGGGAAAGTAACTCCCAACGGTGAAATCTTCAGTTTTCGTTCTGCGATTGTTCGACGCCAAGTCGCAGGCATGCTATCCAGCAACTGCAAGGCACGAGCAGATTCTCCAGCCTGCGTCGGTCTGCAACAGAAAAAAAAACAAATGGGATTGGAACCAATCAAACATGTGGATTTTAGAAGATATATAACTAGTTGTTCTAGCAATTTCCAAAGATTCAATGAAATTCAATGTATTCATAAATAATCACCAAGAATCACCCAATTTGGTCACCATCAATTTGGTCACCTTTCACTGTACAATTGTCCAATCTCTGTGAAACAAATAGAGTTTTGATGGCCCTTTATAGAGATCAACAAAGAAATGCACTCGCTAACTTACCATCTCTGCAATGGAAAATCCATGAAAATCCACTCTAAATGGATGTAATTGTAGAGATTTTAATGTTGATACAATCAATGGGAATTTCAGGATCCTAAAATGGAGGTACTGTACCATATTTCTGGCCATATTTTGTGGGGATATTCCCTGAAAATTAGGCCTGAAAAATAGGCCTTATATATGGAATCGGTATCTCCAATAAATCGGTTCCTAAAATGGCCATTGATACAATGATTTCCATAAATCATTTACTGTAATTGACAATCCAGCGTTGTCCATGAACTTCCCGGCAGCATCACTCCCCATGGCTGGGGAAAATCATCGAGCGAAATGGCGACTTCGTCGTCGTTGTCCGGTTGCCCATGGTTTTTGAGTACCGAAGGGCCGAAGGTTATCCGAAATTACGGGTTCAATCCACAGAGTTGTGGGCAATGGCTCATGAAATCCAATTATTATTATTATTATTATTATTATTTATTATTATTATTATATTATATATATATGTTGACAATATATCCATTCTTAAAAGTGAAATCCCCACTTCTGTACACTGACAATGCGGGTAAAATTCTATATCCCGATATATTCCATGAAACAGATGGTTGGTTCAATCACAAGGTTGGTTCAATCCCAGCAAACATTCCATCAGATCCCAATCAATATTATATATATACACTGTATATTTACACTCATTGAATATACATGGAATATACATGGCATATACTGGGAGATACATGTATACAGTAATCAATATCATATATCCCATTCATTACATCCCAAAAAACATCCCATTACATCCCAGTGCATCTCAACTGCTTGGTATCTTCACATCCTCCGAGGCACCTGCGCGCAAGCGTTGACTGCCGCGTTGAAGATGCGCACGTCCGCCCGGATCCCGGCACGCTCCATCCTGGGCCGTGGAACAAGGGATTTATCCATGGGAAATCATGGGGAAAGCATTTTTGGATACAATGGATGTAAATTATAGCCATATCATGAAAGAAAATAGATACTAGCCATCATGATATTACAGATCTTACAGTATAGAAATATCCATGTATATCATTGTACATGGTAGTATATCCATGAAGGAAATGATGACATATGATGACCATCTGGGAAACTCAACGGACCTTGTTGAAACCTCTGAAAACTGGATCTTAACAACTTGGGAAATTATTTAAAAAGAACAACAAAGGAGAGAAGGTGGAATAATTTGGGTATAATTTGGGTGTAACCCCCAATCAACTCCCAATCTTGGGGTAGAATAAGGGCACAGCGATAGGAATCGACCAGACAGCAGTGGACTTCGAGAAGCGATATCATAGCTACAGAGTCCTGTTTGGTCATCGACATTTATTTGGCTCTCAGGGCATGGCGAGAGTTCCTATGAACTACAGATCCCAAAAACCCTTCAAGCCATTTCAAGCCATCGGCTATATCAGAATCATCATGTCTTTTACTGGTGAGATCCTAAAGAATTGTTGATGAACAATTGTTAGATCTCTGCCAACATTTAAACAAATTTCAGACCAGTCCTAAAACTTCCCAAATCAAAGCAGATATCAGATACTGTATCACATCCAGTATGATGGTCTATAAATTCCTGTGTAGCACGGTTCACAATCGTTTCCTTAAATGGTTTTTGTCTGAAATCTGAAGATAGAATATCCCCAATTGCAATGGATTGGAGCCTCATTCTCCCTCTTCAGACACTTCCAATAAATCATATTAAGTTGATGATATATTCCCTCAATAAGTATCCCATTATATATCTCCATGAAGTCCCTATTTAGCCCTATTGATGGTTAAACCAAGTTCTTTGTTGGTCATCTCCTCCTGTTAGTTACATGTCCCTCCATATTCAGTTGGTTAATGTTGGTTATATATCCCATTCAATCCAATGAAGTCCCTCTAAAGCCATGAAATCCCCTTGGTTTTCGCCATGTGTCTCTGCCAAGAGCTGTAAGGCTTCCTTCCAGTGGCCAGTACTAGCACCTCAATGGGAGCAGTATGGATGTAACCACTGAAGATAAAAAACTATCTGATTTTAGGCCCATTATATTGGATATAGATAAATTGTATATTTATAATATATTATATATACAGGATACACAGGATATATATATATACACTGGATATATATATATGCAGGAAAATATATATAATATTTATATTATGTCTGTATATGTACACATAATTTTGCAGTATAGGTGATCATCTCTGAAAAGTCTTCAAAAGTCAAGAAAAGAATATGTAAAATAAGAACTGACCAATATCTATGACCTTCAATCTATAACCACTAGGTAATGCATGCCATCGCTACATCTTAAACATTGGGACTATGCCGGCATCAGCAAGCTACTGCTCAGATCATCTTCGGCCAGCCACAGGTACTCAAAATCACCACCCTAGTAGTGATGATGTTTTCGAAAATACTGAAAACTGCATACTTTCAATCTATACTGATTCATATTACCCGCCGTAGCACCTGTATTTGCATAGTTTCGATCAGTTTTGTATCAATGCATCACTGTTAGATACTGTTAGCCCAAAGCAAAGAGCAATAGGATAATAGGGAAGAGAGTTTTAGTAAGCTGCTGAAACTCTCTCTCTCTCTCCCCCCTTTTCAGGACCCCAAAAAAAGCTTCATCTCAAAGTGGTCATTCGTCATTCCATCAGGAGCTATGGCCTTTTTGGTTCGATGATTTACCTATAACATGGCAATTTGTCTTCCATAGGAACCTCTGAAAAAGTGACCTTTTTCTGTAGTCCAACATGGTCTTACCCCCATAATTTCCAGATATTTCCATGAATTTCCAGGCTTTCCAACTTTTCCAGATCTTTTGGGGGCTGCGTTTTTCAAATATCGACACCAGCAAGGTACAGGCCGAGATGGCAGAGGTGTAGGAGATCACATCCTAAAACCCGCCACAAAACCCGCTGAGAACTGGAGAACATCCAGTCAGAAACGTGGGAAAATGCGGTAAAAAATCTTGGGAAAATGGTGATTATATGTGATGATTTGTTTTTTGTGGATTTCATGGGATAGAGAGAGGGAAATATTGGGTTGATGGGGCCCGAAAACATCAAACTGGTGGGCCTTTGTAGCTGGGAAAGTCTAAGAACTAAATCTGTTTTTCTCCAGCAAGCCATGCTTGATCACCGATGATTGTTGGTGGATGAAAAAAAAATCTAAATGCTGATCACTTGTCATCACACATTGAAAACACCAGGAAAACACCGGTCACCAAACCACACCACATAAGCACATTTCGATCACTTCCATCACCAATCTCAGTTCGTACTAGTTTACAGCCCAAAAGGAGACAACTCTGCTTCTGCTCATGAAAATGATCGATGTTTCAATGAGAGTCCTTGTACCTCAGAAACGGCGTTGCGTTACGTTGACCTCTGGATTTTGGTGAAACAAACATCCACACTTCAGGGATTCTAGGGTTTCCTGCGGAACCCACAATACGAGTAGCAAAAGAAAATGCGGTTTTTGATGGTTAAACCGGTTTTCAACACCCATTTGTTGGTGGTTTCAACTTGCTTTGTCAATATGGTACCCCCCAGATTCTGTAGTTTATCATATCCCATGATATCATCATCAATATTCCATTCCCCAAGTTTATTGTTTAAATGACATTAAATGACCATATTTGTTTAAGAGAACCTCCAATGGCCGGTCAAAATCGCGGGTCAAAAATGATATATCCCCCCCAAAACAACAGGATGGTTAATGATGATCATAGTAGAAACATGGTACCCTCTGGTAAACTAACATAGCTATGGAAAATCACCATGTTTAATGGGAAAATCAACTATAAATGGCCATTTTCAATAGCTATGTTAGTTTACCAGAGGGTAGCTTAAACAATGTTAAACAGGGTCCGATTTTTTGACCATCAAAGCAAGGTCAACCCCCCCACCCAAGTTTTTCGCCAAGCATCGGGGGTGATCTGTACGGACCACATCTCAGCAACCAGCTCAATGGCCTGTTTGATTTTTCAGAATGGTGATCCACTAAGATCCGATGAACATGTGTGCACCATGAAAAAGGATTTAACTGACTTCACCAACCAAAAAAATGAAGATTTAGGTGATAAAAAGCAAAAGACTTGGGATTTGATCGATGTTTGGGATTTTGATTTAAGCAACTGGCAGAAATTGGGATTAAGCCGATATTTTCATGAGTGGACAAAATGGGGAACCTGACCCTTGGCATGGATCTACAAAAGGCTCTGAATACCCAAAAGATGAAGATGGCCTAGTACTGGTAATGAGGAAAAAAAGCAGTCCACAGGCGATTCTTAGGAAAGAGATGGCGATCATTCCTTCCATATGTTGTACCACGTTATGTCCAAATCATCAAAAGGTCCGCATAGTGGTGATAACTTTAGAATGCCCGCAATATTGATCAACTGGGGGAGTAAGTACTGTCTATATTTGTCATCCAGGGTGGACATTGATCACAAAATGATCTAGTTTTACCCCATGTTGAGACAAAAGCCAGAAATCATCATAAAAAACAACATATTAAATGGATTTAAATGGTGTCTTGCAATGTGGCAAACCCAATAATCCTAGCATTTGAGGATTATAATATTTACAACCCATTTATGATGGCAATATTGGGGATAGTTTATTGTTGAATTTACCTCATTAATTATCACCCAAATGGTTTTAGTAGATTATGATTGGGTTTACCACATGATTGGAATAGTTTACCACATGATTAGTCTTGATAATTCTTGATATCTATATAATTAATTATCACCCCGTGATTTATTCTTGATTTATGTAACATTGTTAACTATCAATTACCCTCTGGTAATTTAACATAGCTATTGAATCACCATTTATAGTGGATTTTTTCCATTAAAAATGGTGATTCTCCATAGTTATGTTAGTTTACCAGAGGGTAAACATGACTCAACTAAGCCCAAATCAACGCCGCCCTAAGGCGCCAACGCCAAGGTGGTGGCACCTCTTTCCACCTTTTGTTCCTGGACAGCGCCATGATGGCGGCGTTGTAGGTGATGACGTCCGGACTGACGCCGTTACGCTCCATGTCTCGCAGCATGCCCACGGCTTCGCGCCACAGTCCTCCACGGCATGGCATAGAAATTGGAAGCCCATGCCGTCCGAGGATGGGGAAAACCAGGGGTGTTTTATGGTGCTGGAAACAGCAGGAACACCGTGTTTTTTGAAGCAACAACTAACTGGTTGGTGGTGTACCTACACCTCTGAAAAATATGAAAGTCAGTTGGGGTTACTATTCCCAATATATGGAAAAATAAAAAATGTTCCAAACCACCAACCAGCTAAAAAACGATAAATCCCATGTCATCCTTAGCATTTTCCCATGAAATCTCCCCATTTTTGGAAGGTACTGCGGATGAAAAAAAAACTCATGCACCAGTTGGTCGATGGTAAACATCTCGTCAAAATCCCATTCCCAATAGTTACCCTGGTGCAGGATTTCTGAACCATCCACAGTCACCCACCATCACCCACCCATTAGATGCCGCCGCTGCTCCTAACTGCCCTAGCACTTTGATGGTCAGGGTGTACTCCCTAGCTTCCGTCAGCAGTCTTCGTTGCTGCAACGCGGCAACGGTCTCCGCCAACTCCCTCCTCACAAGGGATTAAGGGGACCAGGGCCAAGCACAAGGTTCAGAACAATGAATATGAAATATGTATACTGTGTATATTAGATAATACTCAATAAAATTGTCAGAACATATTTGAGTAAACATGGTACACTATGAAATAGGCAGCTGTATATTATACACAATATAGTTCAATATAGCCTCAATCACAAACTCTGTGCAATATTGCGCAATATCAATCCTACTGTTCATACTGCAATAATATGTTTCTTTTGAAAATGGTGATCCATGGCTTGCATCTAATCCATGGGATATCTGGGACGTCTCAAGCCATACTCGACAGACACACTGGCTCAGATCAACAAGGCGACTTCGCTTAAATAAAGCAGCGTTTAAAGCTGGGCATGGTATACCCTCTGGTAATGACTAACATAGCTATTGAAAATCACCATTTTCAATGGGTAAATCCAGTATTTCTATGGCCACTTTCAATAGCTATGTTAAATTACCAGAGGGTACTTCATACATATTCAGAATAAACCCTTTGATACAAAAAAATAACAAACAGGACATGATTGATGCCTTTGAATGGCTTTGCATGTCCCCGACATCTTCTGTAAAATTCTTTAACCCATAAGAAACTCGACAAACATCCACTTTCCTCGAGCTCCCAGCGCCACGCTCCTCTTTGTTTGAGGGTTTCTCAGCTTCATCAACAGGCGATGTTTGTCGTCATCCTCCTCCCGGAAGCGCCAACTTGCCTGACAGGTCGGCCCTTGGGGGTTTCGGATGGAAAAGGGATGATGAAAAGGAACAGCCATGGGAAAGCTGGAAACCATTGGTTTCCCCAATGGCTGGGAAAATGTCAACTGCAAATTTCACCAATCCAAAGTTGATCGGTTTGCTGTGGAGCCTTCATCCCAGGTATAGGTTAGAAGCCCAGCTGCAACTAACCCACGGCTTGAACTAAGCCACTCTTGGGATGAAGCACCAAGGTTCACATCCCAAGCCAGCTCGACTCAATGGAGGGCGGAATCCCAGGGAGTCCCTCTGGGAATCCCTGGTTTCACAGCAAAATCGCTGGGATTTCTGGATCTTCATCCCCCAAATGTGGCATTTTGATCTATCCCTATGGCCCGTGAATGTCCCGGAGAGACCACCTTGGACTTCATCGTTCGATAGCCCTCAGATCCGTGCGAAGGCCATCCCTCGGGGAAATCATGTAGATATATGTAGATCTGATATTACTGAGATAGTTTCAACAGCATGATGATATAGCTCTACCAGAAACAGCCTCCTGATCAACGACGCTTGAGCTCCCGACCAAACCGACCAAAACGTAACGGATGGTGTTGGGATTTCCGACCGCAAGAAAAACTCATGCCCAGGTGCATATCAAAATTTGAGATTGATCGTAAATGGGTATCATTGGATGTGCTATCATAGGCATAGGTTTTGATCAATAATGATGTACCTGATTGTGTGGAAATCAGTCTCAGGAGATGCATTCACTTTGCGCAATGCATTCTCCTCTTCTTGGGAACAGTCCCATGATTGGTCTTCCCCTTTTCGGAAGTCTTCCATTTTCAGGTGTGGACCCGTTTCTTCCAGCTTCAGTCGGTTAACCTCCATTTTGGCGGGTTCATGCTGGTTCATATCCAAATGTTCCATCATCTTACACTCAAAAACATTCAAAAACCATATATGCGAAGTCTGCAACCCTAGACCATCAAGTACCACCCATTATATTTCTGACCATCATCGACTTGTGTTCAAGGTCCTCAATTTTATCTCCATTTCACCCAAATATGGCTGTCTCTGAAAATTTGATAGCCAAATATCAGCAAAACCTCTCAATTGTTGGTTAGCTATGTCCCCATGAAAAAATAACATCAAAATCCCGCCTTCTTCCCTCATCTTTGCTCCGAGGTTCATGTCCGGGGTGACCTTCAGGCCTCACCTGCACGGCTTTGCTCCTCTCCACTGCGAAACTCCAGGGTGCCCCAGCAGCTGCCAGTGCCAGCCAGCGCCAGCGCATGCAGCCCCGGTCAGGCGCCATGGGAGTGGAGGGGCGGGCGGATGGCCACGAGCTGATGGACTGATCATGTTTCATATATAGCTCAATATATGTTTTTCTTGCTTTTATATCATGTCTGTTCCTAGATTTTGTTCGGCGTTTCTCATTGGGGGGAATCTGGAGCAAATGTTCGAACAGTTCAAGTTCTCCCGGTTGGTTTCCGAATGAATACTGCACACTGCTGGAGGATACTCAAAGGATCTCTTAATAATCAGTTGACAAAGCTGGTATCAGTTGGTCTTCAGACAAAAAGCTCCTGCTGGAGTTCCGCCTCAACCAATTTTCGGCAGTGTATCATACTCAGGGATCAGTCTGATGTTGTTTTTCATCCTTTCTGTACACTCTGGTAATTCAACATCATCATGGAATTCATCCGATTTCATTCGATGATTCACCAAAAATGGTGCTTTTCCATCGTTGAATTACCAGCACCTTGGTGCCCAAAATCAGCTGCAGATCGGTGACCTGCCAGGAAAACGTGACTCAAAACATCCCAAAATCGACGTTCAAGATGGTGATTTTGGCAAGAGAAAAATGGAGACAACTGAAGTTTTTCCAAGCTAAGATTGGCCAAACATACAAACTGTCAGTGGTACTTCCATGATTTTGACAATGAGTTAGTGGTCAGCAACCATGGTTACATCATGTTACATCCCGGAAATATGGGACTTTTCATCCCCACTCACGACTTTTGTGGTTCCCCCACCAAACATTCTTCGCTAAAGTCAGCCTTGGCGGTTTCAAACGGCGTGTTTTTCGGCGCCGAACTCGCGCGCCGCTTTCTCGAAGCCGTACCTGCACCAACAACGGTGCCGCGCCTCCGAAGAACTTGGAGGATCATCCCATCCGCTATAAGTGGCTAGTGACTGGGGATAGTTCACCCCATCAATGGGATACCCGGCCTGGTAAACATACAAAAAGCTATTGAACATGGCCATAGAAATAGTGGATTTTCCCATTAATAGCATGGTGATTTTCCATAGCTATGTTAAATTACCAGAGGGTATTTCATACACGCAACGGGGACTGAAAAAATCACCAGGGTTTTTTTTTTACCACTTACGATTCGTGGGATGATCCTTCAAGAAGGCAAAGGAGTCCCAACCATGATGTGCCCCCACGGATATCACCTGATAGGACAGACCTGAACCCTGCATTTAACGGACAATCCCAAGTTTACACGTTACATATGTGATGTGTCATATGTATATATATACATGTCTTAACATATGTCATACACGATATAATTAATCATATATATATATATAATTATTTATATATTCACACATATTCACACATATCAATTTTGTTACGATTATCACATTAAAAATATTGGCACCTTTGCAGCTTCCTCAGCACCAGTTGCTTCACCGCAGCCTCGCCAGTGGGTTCTAAGATATGATAAGATTGTATAGGCAAAATGGTGACGCAACCATGCTGGGTAGGTATTTGATGGGTTTTTGTAAAACGTAAAACACATACAGTATGGATGTATAATGATGTTATTATATATTTATATAAGTAAACAAATCAATTAATCAATAAATAAATGAATTTCAACAATAGTATATATACATATATACTGCATCGTTACCTTTAATGGAAGGGGTTCAATTAGGGGACAATTTTTGAAACACTTTGGGTATAAATTATTCCTGCGCACATTGGGGTCACATTGGGCATAAAACAGGATCACCTTGGGCATAAATTCATAAATTCATTTCACACACACCTCCTTTGGGGTCTAGTTTTGATGGGGACAGAGGGGGTTGGAGGGGAAGGGGGGGACAGTGGGGACATAAAGCAAATACTTTCCGCACCTGACCCGCCACTGATCCACCACACCTCTAGGGACATGAAGCAATTACTTACCACACTGACCCATAACAGGGGGTTTTGTGGGCAGAAAGGGGAAGGCAGGCGGGACAACTCAATGAAAAAAAACTCACTATTTAGCTTTCGAACTATGTATATATATATATATAAATATACAGTGTATATATATAGTTCGTCTTATATAAACCACATTGTATCCCCATTCATGTCCCATTAAAAATCACTATTACCGTCTGGTTATTTAACAGTTTGCTATGGAAGCCATGGCCCATGAACATATATGATAAAATGATGATTTACCTATTAAAAATGGTAGTTCTCCTTTTTTTCACGAAGCAATTTCGTAAAAACTGTGTTTAAATCCCTATGTTCCACGTTTACAGCGTAATTTACAGTGGATGTATTCCATGTTTGATCAATCCCCTTTTCTTTCACCAACTCCCAGTCATGTCTCATTCATGTCCCTCAGCTATGGAAAATGGCTCATGTCTGGATGGATTATACTGACTTATCTATTAAAAATGGTGGAATTTACAGTTCGCAAACCGTTCAAGAAAACCAGAGGGTAAGCCATATTGTATAATAGCTATACTATACATACTGCTGTATTTATATAATATCATATTGAAGTACATAGAAAACTTGGATTTGTTTAAGGAATTCCCCAAAAAATGAAACATATTCCCTATATATATATATATATAAAATAGATTCCCCAGTCGTAGTGGATTTCCCATTGTGAAAATCAGCCAAATCACCTTTAAAAAGCCCAAGAAATCATCACTATTGATCGTTACTAATCACTAGTAATCACTGTCGATAGACTGTCCCAGCTATAAACCACAATATCCAGATCCATTATCAGTTATATATTATAGGATATTCATATTGTAGTTTTATATTATCAGTTATACATTGTATATTATAGTCATATCCTCCCTATATCTCATATTGATTCATATTGGGTTTGTCTGAAAACAGTGTACCCCTAAACCCAATGGTTCATCATACATTTACCATATTCAATGGCTATAATTGGGGATGTACCTATTTTCAGACACTCTGGTAAACTAACATAGCTACAGCTAAAATCACCATGCTCAATGGGTAAATCAACTATAAATCACCATTTTCAATAGCTTTTTGTACGTTTACCAGAGGGTACTGTTCAATCCCATAACTACCAGGTGGGTCTGTCCGAAAATCGTGTACCCCAAAATTCATTGGATTATTTGGATTACAATCATGTTCCCTATTAAAAAAGCCATTTAGAGGTATACCCAACTAATATGACTATAACTAATACAACTGGCCGTGATGAAAAATATTCTCTTATGTGATTCTTATGGTTACATTATGTTCTGGTTGGTGGTTGACCTACCCCTCTGAAAAATATGAGTTCGTCAGTTGGGATTATGAACTTCCCAATATATGGAAAGTCATAAAATTCATGTTCCATTAAAGTAACTTATAGAGGATTTACCCTCTGGTAAACGTTTACACTTTGCGAACTTGAAAATGGCCCAGTCGAAAGTTCCTTGATTTACCCATTAAAAATAAGCTGATTTACCCAACCAGTGATGGTTGGGTACCCTCTGGTAATTTAACATAGCTATTGAAAATGGCCATTGAAATAGTGAGTTGTCCCATTAAAAATGGTGATTTTCCATAGTTTTTTTGTATGTTTACCAGAGGGTAACCCCCCAACCAGGTCAGACTGTTCCAGGTCCACCAGGTCCACCACGCCTCGTGCGCAGCTTCCAGGTCCGCGGAAACCAGCTGCAGCCCTTGGCGCCGCGCGCAAGCGTGCAGGGCAGCCAGGCAGCGGTCGTCCCTGCCATGTCAAAAGGTCAGGGATACCATGTGGATACATAGCACACTATGTGTATATATACTGGTTGGTGGTATACCTACTCCTCTGAAAAATATGAGTTCGTCAGTTGGGATGATTATTCCCAATATATGGACATATTAAAAAATGTTGCAAACCACCAATCTGTGTATATATGTATATATATATATGCTATAAAATGATGACATAAATGTACGATTGAACAATATGTACAATATTTTATAGAATATGACATCCCAAATGACTCAAATATCATATAGATATTATGAGATAAAATGATGCAATATATGATCATATGATCTGATCTGATATGATATGATACTAATATTATATATATATATAATCAAAGGAAGTTTAGGGGGAGAAACTTCCGTGTTACGGACTTTTAGAATGTCAGGGAAAGAGTTAGTCAAAGAAAGAGTTAGTGAGGGAAAGAGTTAGTCAAAGAAAGAGTTAGTGA
>Ga0126342_10013032_pt1 | contig 14768 bp, 10 predicted proteins | sample Cyp1metagenome_FD_92528 | JGI IMG/M metagenome (GOLD analysis project Ga0126342, IMG submission 92528) | Coral microbial communities from Lord Howe Island, Old Settlement Bay, Australia - Cyphastrea 1 metagenome | ecosystem: Host-associated > Invertebrates > Cnidaria > Coral ... | reverse complement strand
GGGTGTGGTACTGTCCCCTTCCCCTCCCTGTGGTGTGGTGGGGGTGTGGTACTGTCCCCCCTCCCCCCTGTGGTGTGATGGGGAGGTGGCACCGCGTATATATATATATATATATATAAATATATGTATACATGTGTATATATATATATATGTGTGTATGTATATATATATATATATATATGTATACATATATATATATACATATATAAGTGTGTATGTGTATATATATATGTATGTATCTATAATATGTATATATATAGGAAGTAGATACATAGCACATGTATATATATGACTATAGGTAGCACATAGGTACTTTGAGGGAGTATGTGTGCTACGTAGGTCGTCTAAAAGGTAGCGGTAGTCAGAAATGCAGCAAAGACTAAGACCGAGCAAATACGAGGGTGGACCGCAGAAATGCTGCCAATAGCTTGCAAATAGAGGGAAGGGGGTGCAACCTGGGGACCCATACCATTGGGGGGGTGGGGGGTAGGAACACGGAACACGAGACCATATATACACAGTTTACATCATGTTGCCCTCACCTTAGGTTCCATATTAGGATCCAGCATGTGGATCCATATGGTAACACACAGTTGACACAGCGCCAACAAATTCCATGCAAGCCAGCATGACATCTTCGATCGAGAAAACCATCCTTCACAGGATAATACTGGGTGAACTGTTAAGTTGGGAATATGATCTACATACATGTAGATATGTATGTCTGTATGTATATATATATATATGTTATATATTCATATACGTATAGTGTATGTATGTATGTATGTATGTATGTATGTATGTATGTATGTATGTATGGTATTGTATTGTATTGTATTGTATTGTATTGTATTGTTATGTTATGTAATGTAATGTAATGTAGTGTAGTGTGATGTAATGTATGTATGTATGTATGTATGTATGTATGTATGTATCTATGTATGTATGTATGTATGTATGTATGTATCTATGTATCTATGTATCTATGTATCTATGTATCTATGTATCTATGTATGTATGTATGTATGTATGTATCTATGTATCTATGTATCTATGTATGTATCTATCTATGTATCTATGTATCTATCTATATATCTATGTATCTATGTATCTATGTATCTATGTATCTATGTATCTATCTATCTATCTATCTATGTATCTATCTATGTATCTATCTATGTATCTATGTATGTATGTATCTATGTATCTATGTAATGTAATGTAATGTAAAGTATATAAGCATGTAAGCATGTAAGCATGTAAGCATGTAAGCATGTAAGGATGTAAGGATGTAAGTATGTAAGTATGTAAGTATGTATGTAATTATGTAAGTATGTATGTAAGTATGTATGCAATGTAATGTAATGTAATGTAATGTAATATAATGTAATGTAATGTAATGTATGTATGTAGTGTATGTAATGTATGTAATATATGTAATGTATGTAATGTATTTAATTTATGTACTGTAATGTATGTACTGTAATGTATGTTTGTACAAAATTGTGGATCAAACATGTATATCTTTACATCATATAGTAAATATATACATTTAAACATCCGCAATCATATACACATATCATTCTTTTCATGTTCTGCATAAGCACTGCATATGCTTGTGAAAACTACATATAAATATGTATATATATATATATAAATATGATAGATATGCATATATACAACAAACCTTCAGGAACATACGTATCAGACCTATCACCTCCCCCCTTGGCTTCGCCTCCTTGGCTTCGCCTTTGGACCCCTGGGGCGATCTCGCAGGTTCCTGAGATCGCGGAGATGGCGCCATCTCCTGGGCAGATGTTCTTGGAAGCGAAATCAACCATAGACAGATGTTATTTAACCACTATGGGGATATAAATAATATTAATGAGGTGTCTATCTATAGCTGGAAGATTTTCATGTTTTTAAACGGAGGTTTTTTTCGAGGATTCTATATGGGAATGAGATAAACTTTATATATCAACAAGATGATATTTGGGTGTGTCTGAAAATGTGGATAGCTGAGATAACCATAAAGTATTGATATCTGGGCCATGATTGTTGCCACTGGATTTTGGAAAACCGCGAAGCCCATTTTCAGACAGACCCCTTTGTGACCCCTGCAGGGTGGATGGATCACAATCAATCTCTTTTAACTGGGATTTGATTCATATAACTGGGATTTGATTAATAGAATTCAACAATATTCAACATGTTTTAAACTGACTGGGCCATTGTTTAAAACAACTGACTCAGCTGAGGCTTTCCATGGCTTTCCACGGCTTCCCCATGGACAACTTTCCCTGACATGACCTGACTCTGATGGCTTCGAAAAACAACACGACTTCTACACGCTTTCTGAAAGAAATAACAAGGTGGGGATGGGTCAAAACCCTATCCCCCTGGTGAACATCAAAATAGCTGGTAAATGGATGTTCATCCCCCTAAAAATGGTATGTATAGGTATTGATCCATAGCCAGGTGTTGATTCCAATTTATGTACTGAAAAGGGCGGTGGATGCAAAACATACTTAAAATATCTTAAAATATTATGATAAATTAATTATGCAGCAGAACAATCTTTGTATCTTCGGCGAAACGATGAACAAATACGGAGGAAACTCAACTTCTTTCGGAGTTGTTTGGGGCTTGCACGCCTCCTGAGCCTTCCTTGCAGCTTGTTCTTCTGCTGCCTGCGCGTTTTGAGCCACATGGACACTGAACATCGATTCTGATGCAAAAAATGGGAGATGGCGTGATATGACCCCTATACGATGGTTCTATCCACTTATAATATCCAATTGGTTGTATCTACTATGGTTATATCATGTTATATCATTATATCCACGTATATCCGCTGTACCATGTTATATATCAACTTAGAATATCTTAGAATAATGGTTCTAACCATGGTGATAACCATAAGTTGGGATTTAACCCTGCAACTATTTGTTTTTTATATCCACTCACAATGACTGGAATTGCACTCCCAAGTTCTGATGCCATGGACTGGAACTCCAACCATCTGAGAGTAGCCAAATCTCATTCCCATTCTTCAAAAGAAGCAAGGTTGCTCCCAACACCCCTGATACAAGATGATGGGAAAACAAGTAGAATCTCGTAGGTAAAGAGCTAGGATTACCACTTTTTCCTCCCAAAAGTGGGCCATAATTTACATCTCATCACTTGGAGCAACCCTTAATATCTGTTGGTGAAGTCCCAGAAAAAAAAAATCAACAAACAAGTTCCATTATAAATCATATATATATTTAGTATGGCGCTTTTTGTGGGCCCCCTATGGCAACCCTGCGACTGCCTTGGCCAGGTGCCGTTGTAAGGCTGCCACCACCTCGTGGTTGCCACTCTGAGCCGCCTGGGGAAGTTTCAGAGGCGATGTTCACGCATGATCATGTCAGGTTCAATGGATTTTTCTCAGGATTTGCTTCGGTTAAGGTACCTTATGTTGCGACAAACCATGTTTAAAGCCCCTAAACACCATGGATTGTCAACAGCCAAAAATCCGAATATATGTTTGATGATCCCCAGCAACTAATCCTAGCAACAGCATCACTCTGCAGTGAGTTTGGACGCTGCTCAATTCAATATTCCATATGTATATATATATAATAATATATATACAATATTATATATATATTATATCAAGGGAGCTGCCGGTGACTCTCTGAGATGTGGGCGTAGTCAATGGGTGTCAATTTCCATTGGTCCTGCAACCTGGCAGCGGTTGCAGGCAAACAGCTTTTTTCAAAGACCTCCTGTGAAGTCACTCTCTCCATGGAATCCCAAAGTTGGAGGTACTGGGCAAATACTCAAAAGACATCATCAGAAAGCACAATTTCAATAATTAGATTAGATGACAAGCGACCCACATTAGTGGAGCTTGGGGCACCTTGGCGACCTTGGTACCCCAAATCCCAAGTTTCACAGGCAAATCATGCCGAGGGGAACGCCAGATCAGCTCCAACCTCCGCAAGAATGTCGATGGCAGTCACCTGAGGGGCTGCTTTGTCCGCGAGGCGCTGACGTTCTCCAGGGTCTCCGTGTCTGAAAATCCTGTACCTCGAAATCCTCCAATCAATCATAATTTTCCAATATTTTCCATAGTTCCCCATATGTTTCCATGCCATGGGGGTAACCCCATAACCATGTTCAAACTGGACATCAACTAATTTTCCATCGTTTCCCACAGTATTCCCCGTTTTCAAAAAAGATGTCCAGTCTCGTCAGAATGACAAGTCTTGTCGACGAGTAGCATCACCGATCTTCGCTGCCACATGCACAGCGCTGAAATTGGATGGCCAGGAAACCCCATCCCAACCTGCAGCGGCCGATGGGCTACCAATGGAGGGAGACTGCTATGCAGTACCCAATCTTATCTCAATCAACAGGTACTCAAAGCAGTACTTCTCACGGGAAGTTAAAGAAAATAATGGCCTCGGAAAGAAACGATGTTGGTCCCTCATGGCTGGTGCCGAAAAAAGACCCATCCCCAGACTCGCCAGCTGATTCCGCCTTTGATAAACCACAAGGTTGACCCTGATATTGAATCTGCTGATAATATATATAATATACTGGTTGGTGGTTTTAACCGTCTTGAAAAATATTAGTCAATGGGAAGGATTATCCCATATATTATGGAAAATAAAAAACTGTTTGAAACCACCAACCAGATATAAATAATGTTCCTTAAAAGGAACAAATACATATTGCAAGTCTGTGTCCATTGGGTGCCCATACGTTGGGGGCATCCGGGCATCAGTTGTTTGTTGTATCTCTGTCCGTGATTGTGGCTAACTTTGGTAGTAAAGCTTATACGTTTGGCTTCCTCAATGGATTGGCTTGAATAAAAACAGGACACCCATGGTTCTTACCCCCAACTTAATATAAGGCTTTGGCATGGGCTGTACAGAAAAAATGGTGCCTTCAACCGAATCTGAAAGTTTACTCCAGGACTGTTCAGAACATCAGCACGCCTTTGTTCAGCACGCTTGCCACTGCTTTGGAGAGCCTCAGTATTAACTCCGAGCGAAATCTGATTTCTTTGAAGTTCTTATACAGTAGTGCAAAAACGATACAACCTCAACATGATTCAACATGTATTCAACATGTCAAGAGATATTGCAGTCAGATAGGTCAGATAGGCCAAGATCACCACAACATTTGGTGCATAGATAGGCCGCTTATTGTTGGGGTTCAACTCAAAACGACTGTGAGAAAATCCCTAGCGTCAACCCTGGACCAATACACCCTGGTTGCTTAATTAGGGGAACTGTACGCAAAAGTCATGATTTGCTCCTAAAAGGTTGTTGAACAAAATAATAGAATGAATTAAAATGATTAAACGGCCCACCGGGGTATATATTAAATGCTATTCATCCGCAGTTGATAATATGTTTAAGTTTATATATTCCTGTTTATTCTACCACTCCTGAGTCTCTCGCGCTGGTTTCATATCTGTAGCATTCTTCAGTTTCTCCCTTGCAGCAGCTACCACCGCCTGATCGGGTGTTTAAGCTGAAGGGAACGCATACGGGCCATGGGTTCGTGTTTAGGAACCCAAACTATCGACTGTTTAATGGCCTGTACCATACCCTTTGTCAGGTTTTTCCATGTTTTTCCCTAAAACAATTTTAAGAAACATAGACAGCTGACGACAATCGCGGTCCATGTCTGCTTCGCAAGCCGCGACACAGGTCACTCCCCGCCTCGTGGTTCACTGACTGTCTTCGCGTTGTGCTGTCATTGACCGACCGCCGCCGCGCTGCACCATCCGGCTGACGGGCTGCGGCCTGGTTGCGGCAGTGGCAAGATGTGGCAACTGTAAAAACCAGAAGTTTAGAACCCTCTATAGTCAAAGGAAGCTTAAGTGAAAAAAAATCCAGCTGCGGGCAACTGTCAATTATGTCAATCGACTTCAGTGACTCCCAGCTAACATCCCTAAACCATCCTAAACCTATCTGTGAAAGACCCAGCGGCCCGCGGCGTCCTGCGGAGATAATGGAGATAGATCAGGTGAAGCTGCTGATCTGTCCTACGTGATTCGGATTGATGAGGGGTGAAGCCGCTGATCTCCCCGGGTTGTTTTTTTTCCAGGTGTTGATGCACCCGCTGCACCCGGCCCGATCCGGCCCGGCTACCTTTTAATGGGACTTTAAAATACGGCATGTAGGTAGGTATGTAAGTTTGGAGGAGAGAATGTTTTTTTTATTATTATTTTTATGTGGTGTGAATTTTGAACTGTGTGGGTTTGAAGAGGAATCTGAATATGTCTGCAGAGGTGTCTTTGCAAGGGCGTTTGAAAATGTGATGTTATATTCAAAGCGCCCGCTTTGGTTGACGAATTCATTTCTCAACTGTTGTGTGCTGTGGCAGTGAGAGGCATCTTGTTTCAAAGCGAGCGTTTTGGCAGGTGCAACTGGAGTATCGGAAGCCGCACCCTTGCTCCCAATGCCAGCAACATTGTGGCAGCGTCTAAGCGTCTAAGCTAATGTCAGAGATTTGCTTCTCCCTGTGGCATTTTGTTTACCTTCTAAGTCTTATAATATAATATATAATACAATGTGTTTTTTCCAAGTCTTGGCTAAAGAACGTTTTTTCCCCCTGTAAGTGCATGGGAATAATGTTGATGACACCGGCTTCCTGCAGCGATCGTAAGTTCACAACTGTCTTTCAGCACTTTGATCGCTATGTGCTTTGGGGGCGCTTAAAGGTGCTGAATCTAAAAGTTTCCAGATGTTTCCAGCACACTCACATGCCTACCTAGATTGTACTGTAAGATTTTTGTAAGTATGTAAAATGATAGTGAATCATATTTCAAGTGAAACTAGGGGGATATCAATAGGGTGCCGTTCCAATCCTTCCAGCGCATCATGAAATATGAAGACCCTATGCCCGGACCCTTCATTTCTGCAGAAGCACCTGGCCCAGCGGCGTCCTGTGGAGATTGATCAGGCGAAGCTGCTGATCTGTCCTACGTGATTCGGATTGACGAGGGGTGAAGCCGCAAAAATCTCCCCCGGGCTGTTGTTTCTGTGCCTGGATGGGTACCATTTTGGTGGCAAAGCATCACTTTCTCGGGTAAACCCTTGAACTTGACCGGGATTATTATTCGTCCTGGGTTGGCGCTATTGTGAACCTGAATGATTTCCCGTATTGTGAATCTGAATGATTTCCCGATGAAACATGGTTAAATTTCAACCGCGAGAAATGACTTGGCTGATTTCGGGTTCCTTCCGTTCTACGAAACACCCATCTGGCTATGCCGACAGAACAAGGGGTACAAGTTTGGACCCACACAAGGCCAGTCATCGTTGGCATACCTCAGTGGGCCTGACAGATGATGGCTCACCTTGCGCCTTGAGTGGCCCCCACTGACTGTGTGGATTTCATCCGCCTAAATGTAGTCGAGCTGATATTGGACTCTGGAGCTGTCACCGCCACGGTCTGGCCTGCCCCATGTCACCACGCTTCCATCTGCCAAAATCGCAGCAAAAGCATCCCCTGCACCACAGATCTGCTAGACATTCTTATTGAGCAGATGTTGGACTCTGAAGCTGTCACCACCACATGGGGGATTGCCGCAGGTGACAACCCTGTCAGCTCCAACACACCACGAAGCAAACGCAGACCATGTCGCAGCTACTTTTGGCTGCTGGGCGACAGCTGTAAGGCTGTCTCCATCTTGCAGCCCAGAATGTTGCAGAGTCATGTGGGTCGAAAAGGCGCCCGTCAGACGCAGCAAGCCTCAGGAAGCGTCGCCCCAAAGCCTGTTGCGCGGTTTTTTTCAAGTCAGCAACATTCAGTAACGGTGCCAAACCGTGAGACAGCGACGGTTTCGCGCCGTCCACTTGGAAGGACACGTCAAATCTGATGAAACTGTCAGCCAGCTGACCGTCCATAGCTTCATGGCACAAACACAAAGGCGTATCTGAAGAGATTCTATTCCCCAAACATTCTCCAAAGATCAGTATCAGCATCTTTTCCCTCCCAGAAGTGGATGATGGGAAAGGAAACCGCAGCTAAAGTGACCATGGTTTCAACCGTAGATTTTATCAACAAATCCGTAGTCTCCCCTGCTGACCCTACTACGGAAAATTATATGTTTTTTCATCTGGACGTCCCTCTCCTATTGAATTGCTGAGGGCCAAGAGCACTGAATTTTTTTGTCACCCTTGGATTGGCAACAATCAGAAATCCAGGTGGGTGGCTCTCGCCCCAAATCTGGATGTCATGGGGGATCTTGCGGCGAGAAAACCAAGGTAACATCGTGTAAAATCCCGATCCTCATCTGGTTATGACCATAACAGTTCACCATGGAAAATCACCATTTTTAATAGGTAAACCATGGTAAACCATCTATAAATGGGTGGTTATGACCTTTTTCTACCTTTTTTTGGGGATCACGACCACTGAAAAACCCAACTTCTGCTCCTCATGCTCCTCTCTGATTTGTACCTTTAGCTTGGCAGATCCTTCTGCTCGACTGCGCGGCACGTCCTCCACGAGAATTTTTTTGTGCAAGAAGTTGAACATGAGCTGCCAAGTGACATTTTATATATCTGCTATATATGACATAATCTGACATAATATGAGATAATATGTCTGCAATATGACATAATACGACATAATATGACATAATATGACATAATATGACATAATATGTCTGCAATATGACATCATATGACATAATATGACATAATACGACATAATATGACATAATACGACATAATAGGACATAATATGACATAATATGACATAATCTGACATAATATGACATAATATGACATAATACGACATAATATGACATAATACGACATAATATGACATAATATGACATAATATGACATAATATGACATAATATGACATAATATGACATAATATGTCTGCAATATGACATAATATGACATAATATGACATACTACGACATAATATGACATAATATGACATAATATGACACAATACGACATAATATGACATAATATTACATAATACGACATAATATGACATAATATGACATAATATGACATAATATGACATAATATGACATAATACGACATAATATGACATAATATGACATAATGACATAATATGACATAATGACATAATATGACATAATATGACATGACATAATATGACATAATATGACATAATATGACATAATATGACATAATATGACATACTATGACTGTATTGCACTATATTACACTATAATATACATATGACATATAGACGCATATTACAAATGTATGTGAAATGGCGAAAACAACAACAAATGTTGATCCTCAGTTCTTGTGGAGCGAATCAAATTGATACAGCCGAATGGTGTAAACAGAATCATGATTTACGCCTAGTCTACAAGTAGTAACTAGTACTATCTTTTACATTATTTTACCATTTAGGACCAGTATCAACAATACCCACACACATTCACTTTGTCGTTTTGTTTGAGAAAATCCATTGGAATCCATTTTTTTGTCCTCACGCACCTTGGCATCACTGGTTTTGGGCGCTTTCAACTCTGCAGAAAGCTCCTCAGCAACAAGAACTCTGAGATACTCTGAGTATACGCTGAGTTTATGAGGACTGATTCAATCACTTCAGACGCGGACGGAGGCTCTGAAACCTGACAGAGACCTCCATATATATATATATATTACAGTGTATACATCATGTTGCTCTCATCTTAGGTTCCACTAAAACAGAAGGTTGACACAGCGCCAACGAGTTTCATCCAAGGAATGACAGCCGATCCGGCGAAGCCCTTCAGAGGAGAAAACAACTCAACTCTCTTGTTTATCTGACTGGGTGAAATGTTGAATTGAGAATCTGATACGATAATTTGTTCTACATACACGTGCACATGTATACATATACAACATATACATACACATACATACACATATCACAGTTTTGTATATGAAATCTTGAGATAACGACATACATACGAGTACATCTTGACATGCAATATTATGTATATATATATGGTTATACATATATATATAAGTATACAGCAAACTCAACAAACCTTGACGAACATATAGCATATGTATCATCTCCCCCCTTGGCTTTGCCTCCTTGGCTTCGCCCCTCGGCGATCGCGGGGAGGTGCGGGGAGATCGTGGAGAGCGTGGTGCCTTCTCCTGCGGGGGAACCCCCTCCACCGTGGGAGACGGTTGGTGGAGAGATGTTCTTGGGATGTCCCTTTTTTTTATGGATTTAATGGGATTTAACCACCAAAGAATGTGGACCTATGGGATTTTCATATGATTCAACTATCGATTTTAGGATACATGTAGGGAAATTCCCTCTGTAAATCGAGGTTTATGGCTGGAAAAATAAGCTATAAATATTAAATGAATTTAAATGGAGGGATTTGATGAGAATATCATGGGATATTAAATTCAACATTATGATGTCGGTGTGTCTTACAAATGGGGATACCCATAAAAAAAGCATGGGGGGCGATTAACCACTGGGTTGCGACGGCCTTACAACCTAGACAACACATGTGGGGGATGGATCAACTATCTTTTTTACATGGAGATTGAAATTCAACATGATTTTTTAAAAAACAAACATGTTGTAAACTGCGTGGGTCATTGCTTAAACATGGGATGTTTACATCCTTCCGGATGTTTGTTTTGGCCATTTTGTGCAAGTTCGGGTCAAACGCGATGGCTTTCTCATCTCATTGGCGCAACGACAAGGCACCATTCGAAAATCAACAAGTGGTATCTTTGAATCCAACAGAAATGGCTGTGAAAGCAACAACAATTTTACAAACCTCTGTATGCGAAGCAACCCAAAAACAAAGATATGACTAATTGCTCTCAATGGAGTTGAGAGATCAATGAAGTTTGTGGACATCAGGCTGGTCATCATTTGATCCCGGCGCTCTGCCAATAGCTTGCCAATAAAGCAAGCGATGTTCTGGCTTTGCAAGCCATCAAAGGCAACTTGTTGCATTAGAAGGGGACAAAACTCTAGTACTCTGTTCTTCACTATTTAAGATAGCCATTCACAAATATTCACAAGTTACATCAAGTTACTGTATCTAACCCCCACTTGAATGATGCCATCCGTACCAAAATCTATGGGGCAGGGGTCACATCATCCCACCGATGTGCTCCGCCCGCTCCGCCTCTGACTTGGGCTCTTTGAGAAGTTGATGTTCCTCGGGAAGAACGTTGGAACTCAAGAACTGAAGGGTAACAAATGCACTATTGTATATTAATATATATATATAAGTATGTGGGGGGGTTCTTAAAATGGGGGATCCCAAAGTTACCATAGGTTAAAATATGTTAAAATACTAAGTAATGGTCTAATGACTCGGATGAGCTGGAGGTAACCCCCATGCTAGGAAACCTCCATGCACAATATAATGCATGTTCCACATGTGAGGTTTCAACTTCACTGCAGTGACATGAAGATCATGAAGGTTTCCTAAAATAGGGGTACCCCCAAATCATCCAGTTTAATAACGTTTTAATAGGATTTTTCACTATAAACCAGCCATTTGGGGGTACCCCCCATTTCATGAAACCCCCGCATGGATCATACGATTCGTAACTGGGGACCAGTCCTTCATCACCGGTTCCTCCATGTCCCGTTCCACGTTCTCAGACTTGTCAGCTTCCTGTGCCAGCCGTCGCGCAGCCTTCCTCTTGAGCAACTCCGCGGTGCTGACGATGACGATGACGACGTCCATGGATCAGTCGAATGGAAATCTTTCCAATCTTAACTGGAAACATCTGGAAACTAGGGTTTTCTTTTATGGGTTTTACCTCCAACTATATAGTTTCAACATGTTGAAAAACCATATTGTGTTGCCTTGACCTGGAAAAGCAGAATAGAGATATGTCCGTGCTTTCCACATCCTGAGTTTGGGACATCCTCTCCAGTGCTGCAATGACTTCTTCGTTGTTCATCTTGCGTGCCTCGAGTGTTCCGGAATCCATGTGGAAAATGCTGCGGAGGCTGTCTTTGTCACCGGCCCAGGGTGCTTATGGTGCTTAGGCCCCTGACATAGTCGATGGGGCCTCAACATTCACAGTGAGGCACTCAGGAACTAGATGGAACTAGAAGAATCTAGAACACTCAATGGATTAGTTTAAGGGAAAATCGACAGGAAACCATGGTTTTTACGAACTAAATATAGGGGTTTCATGGGGGTTCCGGTTTCATATTCTCATCATACAATTCTGGGAACATTCAATCTTCAGTGAATCTTCACGGTCGGGCAAGCGTTTTCTTATCTAGAGTCCCGTGGCACAATGGCGCTTCTGCACGGAACGATGATTTGCCGTAAGACTTCCAACTTGCAAAGGATGAGCGTGTCTTTGTACCTTTTGGTTATTTAACATAGCCATGGAAAATGGCCCATTTATAGTTGGTGATTTTCCATGGCTATGTTAAATAACCAGAGGGTATATCTGAGTGTATAGCGCTTCCCATTTCCATCTTTTTGATCCACGTTGGTTGCCTTGCACGTCTAAGACAGCGCATGACAGCACATCATCCGATTCTGCTGTTGTGTGTTCTCTGTTATGATCAAGAAATATCGAGAAGACATCTAATTTCTTGAAAACAACAGCAATATGCCATATAAATGATATATAAAATTATACATGTATATACATGCAATATCATGTAATCAATATAGCTGCAGTATCCCAATTCCCAAAATCATAGGTCAACCTACGTACTGGAGACCCTGAGGAGCATCGAAAAAAAAAAAAACGGCAGAGACTTCCTATCTGCACGGTCGACAAGTCAAGCCGTTGGGGTTACCTTTCAGGACCCACCAAATTGTCAGTCCACTTTAACTTTAAGTGATACGATTGGCGTTAAACCACACCATTTTGGTTGGTAATTTATATTATGAAACATCATTACATATCATTACGAGCATCCAGAACCATTTCTGGGGTGATCACATTTCGACCCATTGCTGTGATGGAAATTTGGGTCCCACACCAAGTTTGCAACCAGCTCCACAACCTCTACAAAGTGCATGTCACTTTGCAAAAGAAAGTGGCATGGGATAGGGGTTGTGGCAACGCAAGAATTGACTGCTTATGTCTAATGTCTAATACTCAAAAATTACATAGACCCAAATTCGCGGTCTTCTGGCTTTAAAATGTTGATTGATCATACAGAAAATCTAAGATTAGCAGCTGTATCTTGTCTTGATGTGTCTTACATCTCAGCTGGACCATCAACAGATTGGCTGCATCTTGTCAAATGCGGAGAACTCTGCCCGTTCAAAACAATCATAAACAAAACGATGAAATCGTGCAACAAAATATCAAAAGGTCAATGGACAAGAACACGTCCTGGCTAATCGATGATTCATGTTTTTTTTGCTTCTCTGATTCTTTGTGTTCTCCTCTCTCGAAGGATATGTTATGATAAATCGTGTTGTCTGCTTTTTCGTCCACTAGCTCTGCTGCCTGTGGGTCTTGGACGCATTCAGCTGCGTAGTGCAGAAGACTGTAACCTTCAACGCAGCTGGCACAGGTGAATCTGTTGGGATCTGGGTGCATATGCCATCGATGTGAAGCTTCCCCAGCGGAACCTCGATTCCATTTGAATGCATCCCAGCCATTTCCTCAGTGGCAAGACAAAGAACGCCAGACAGGGAACTATTGGAAGCCTTGCATCTCAAAGCTCCACCTCTCCTCAAAAATGCCGCCTGTTCATTCTTCGTTTGAAGTAAATCTGGTTGTATTTATATTCTTTTTTGTTAATGGGATATTGATAGGATTGATGGAGGTATTTTTTCTGGGATATTGGAACATACCCTCCTTAATAAGCCAACATAGTAACATAGATGCTTGGAAAATCTCCCATTCACTTCGTTCATTTCCCAGTTAAAAAAAAGACACCTGCGGGATCACCTCCGCTCGGGGATTCCCCAGCTGTGATGACACGACGTCGAGTTTCGAATCACCGATTCCAGGCTTTTATCCTCAGTTCGGGAGAGCGAGCCCAGTCTGCACTGGTGCCAGATCATGTGCCAGATCCTTAAAATTGTGCCAGTGCCGTGCAACTGAGTCTTTTTTAAACGCCATCTCCAATATTACCATGCGTATCCATGCGTGGGAAAAGCATGTTCATGATTGGCATCGTTGAAGCGGCTGAAAGTCCTTGAAATCCTGAGATGAGCAAGGCTGTGCTGAGGCTGCAGCAATGACATCATCATCCACGTACACAAATTTCGCCATTTCTGGCCATGGGCGCACCAATGATGCGGAAAATCACAACGAATCACAAGCTCTTTGGGTACAGCGGTTGCAGGTCACCACTTTGGCGTGTCAAGTGGACAACTGCTAGAAAGACATGGCAGGCACACTGATCATGGCAGCCCATTTCAAACGCACTTGCGACTGGCAGCGAGGCTGAAATCTGTTTCCACAACATGACTTATTTTCCAATCGCATACGGCTTTCACAAAATTTTCTAGATGCCAAAATAAATCACCCCATAAACTGAATGGTGTAAAACACACAAAACATAGATAATAATGAAACATAAAATACTTACAATATTGTATATATATATATTGCCTATATTGATATGAATAATTCATATTGAATAATTGTATATACATACAGTACAGTATTGCATATACCCTATGCTTCCAAAGGACATATCTGGTATAGTCGTTACGTGCTAGCCTATACCGGGGTTTTGGAGGCTATACCAGGATGTTTTCCTGGTATAGGCGAGCAGTTTTCCCAGTATAGGC
>Ga0126342_10013031_pt1 | contig 14768 bp, 17 predicted proteins | sample Cyp1metagenome_FD_92528 | JGI IMG/M metagenome (GOLD analysis project Ga0126342, IMG submission 92528) | Coral microbial communities from Lord Howe Island, Old Settlement Bay, Australia - Cyphastrea 1 metagenome | ecosystem: Host-associated > Invertebrates > Cnidaria > Coral ... | reverse complement strand
ATTCACCTCCCTCGTTCCACCCAAGCTGACCACAGCAGACACGTCTGCGGAAAATGAGTTCACATGGAGTGCACATGGTTGCTTCAAGGGAACATCACAGCAGGAAAGTGTTGGAAATTCACAATATATATATATGTATACATATATATGTGTGTGTTGTGTGTGTGTATAAATATATATATTATATATATATATTCATATAACCAACTTAGAAACTTCGCAACTGGCTGGTGCTTGTGGAGGTTGTTCACATGTTTTGGAAATGGGAGAACCCAAGAATCAGGGACTTACAGACGAGGGCTATTGATCAGTTACAATCCCTCAGATGATCGCCCGTCTGGCGCCATGGATTCAAAACTGGAGGACCTTGGAGGACCTAAAAATGGACAATTGACCATGCTACTGGAGAAAAACAAACTGATGCCTTCTGCATCAGCGAGAAAATCGCAGAGCTAGATCACTTGGAAATTCCTGCTTAGTTTCCTGACCCCTTGGCGGAGGAGAGAAAAGGAGCAATATGCCAAGGAAGCAAAACAGAAAAGAGTGTAGGCACAGAGCGTCCAGCAGGAGGCAAGGCGACAAATGACGGCACTGTGCCAAAAGTCAGGGGCCAAGCTCGCAAAATAACCTGTGGACCAGCAACTACACTAGAAAGCTCGAAAAAGGCCACAGCGTGCACTGAGCACAAAGAATGGCAACGCAAAAGGTGAAAAGGAAAATCAACCCCCGGCTCTCACAAGTCAATGGCCACGGCATAGGACAGTATACGCAAAAGCTCTCAGCTTTCCAGCAAGACGGCTGAAGCCCGTGAGAGGGGCGGCATCTGGCTGGTCAGCTCGGCTCGGCGCCGGAGAGCAGCTTGGGCTCGGAAGCGGCGGGCAGTCACCGAAAGCTCCTGTAAGAGGCGTTGGTTAAGTTCAGCAACCGTCGCCCCTTCTCGAGCAGCAACAGCAGCTGCGATGATGTGAAGCACATGGGCCGCTGATTTGTCCCAAGGGCGGGTGGTTTCGGCCACCATGGGGCGGAAACAAATGCCCTGGGCGGAGCAGAGCCGCGCAGTGTCCTGGTGGTTTGCTTTGAGGTCCGCATAGGCAGCCGCGGCGCTGACAGGTTGGTGCATTGCTTGGGAAAGAGACTCGGTCCGCTGAGGGCCAGTGATGGCGAAGTCAAGTGCGGTTGGAGTCCCTTCCAAACAGGGCACCGCCCAATGAGGAGGTTGCGTATTTTGGTGGTAAACATAATGGTTTCATAAAAGGGAACCGACTTTTTCCTGGGGGAAACGAATTATTTTGGGGCGTCCTAATCTTAAGGACCTCCCCTTGTAGAGACGATAGACTTGGACTAAGGGTTTCCTGCGATTCTTCCCTGAAAGCAACCCAATCATGATATCCAGTTTAGTCCTGCCAAGTTTTAGAGGGCTGCAACACTTTTAGAATGCTTAGCTGGGTGCCTTTTTGGAAGCAAAAAAAATGATCGTTGAACTCAACCGCGGTTGACCCAATATTGTGGTTGAATCCCGTTTATTTGTTTATCCTCTGGGTATTTTGACCTAATAAAATCCTGCATTTCGATCCATTCATGGAGGATTTTCCGTCACGTGTCACATGGGATTTCAACCCGGCTTGATGAGCAGAGTATAAGTCAACCATGAGAACTTGGGCAAGTGATCCGACCAAGCAATATGAGATCTAGCTGATTTGAGGGGAAATCCACCAAAATGAGAATGATTCCTGGGTGGAGTCATGATAATCCCACTGATCTTGCTTTTGGTTGCTCTTGCTTTTGGTTGCTCATATAGCAAGGAAGTGTCCCATAGTTAGCTAAATCGCTTCCCTTGGACATGGTCACATTACATGGGATTAATGTGGTATTGTCATCCATTCCACCATGGGAACCCTGAACAAATTGGTATATATACAAACATATTGGAACCTATCTATCTATTCCCTATTGATGGATTGATGATCATCTTTCAATATGGAGGCATTATCCAAGCTTTTGACCATGCCACATCTGAAGTTTGAGGTATTGAACCCCTCCAAAGTCTCAGAAGCTATGACTTATTGCCCCAAAAGTCTCCTGTTTCGTCGCACTCGCGCCAGGTATGCCTGCTTTCACCAAGAAGAATCAGGTGGAAGCCCGTCTCTTCGATCGGAGAATCCCTGGTTTTCTGTAGAGTAAATGCCAATTGTATCGGTAAGTGGCTAGAGTCGCTAGAGAAATCACCCATTGACTTAGATTCCAATTCATGACCCAGAAACAACAGTTGAAACTTGAAACCAGGAAGTCTCCTTTAGTTCGTCACCAGTTTCTCTCACCGCTCCAGGGTTCCCTCGGTCACCTCTTCCGCTTTCTTAGTCCTGCACAGGAGACAGATGCAAGAGCTCGTATACCCTCTGGTAAATTAACATAGCTATGGTATAGATGGCCCATAGAAATAGTTAATTTACCTATTGAAATGGTGACTTTCCATAGCAAACTGTTGGTTTACCAGATGGTAAATCCTGTGATGCTACAGTATTGGGGAGAGAAAAACGTGCTTTGTCACCCAACCCACATTGCCAGTCACCAGGGCAGCACACACGTTTGTTCTTGGCCCATTTCTTAAACCTTCACCATCCTCTGTTTGTGGTGGGACAACCCGATCAATATCCCAGAATGTGTTTTTGGTAAAGTCTACAAAAAACTTTGAATATCGCCCCAGCGAAAACAGTTGGTTGTCATGGGGACTATGACCAATATTGTGGCGTCGAACCAACTTAAATGGTGTTACAAGCATGGGTCGAGTCATGTGGTGCCCCTAAATTGGATGGTTTGCTATGTAGAGAAAATATATCATCATTATCGCTATTGCTATCGTTGTTGTGTTCATCATTATTACCATTGCTATTATTGGTCCCTGAACATCAAATGAAATGTGTGGTCCCCTCAGACTTAAAATTTGATCCACTGCCCATATGCAAAAAAAATGTCATATCTAAGCAATGGAAGTAAAAGCGGCCCCTTGGCGAAGACCACAACCTTTCGCAGATCGCCATGAACATTGCAAGGATTCACGCCAGCAAAATGCGTGAGACGGCCGAAGTCTTCATTGCTAAACCGACTATTGATCCATATGTTGCTTCAACATGCTTAAACCGCAGCGGAAAATATCTTACAACTACAAATAATCTGACAACTGATGATTTTGCAAGCAGCTCGGAGGATTCATCTTAAATGTGTCAATCAATATGGACGATGTACGACAGTATATAGAAACTTAATATGTATCTAGCCTATGTTTTTTTATCAATATGTATATATAGATATATAGATATATATAGATTCTAGCCTACTGTATCCATGTTTTCTATTATTCATAGTCATCAAAAGATAGAAAGGCAATCGCTCTCCTTGCAGCCAGCGAGGGCGCAGGCTCAGTGCCTGAGTTTAGTCACCATGGCGTGATGGGAATTCTCTGGGATTTCTTCTGAGAATATGATGGGAACATGTGACTTCCCCCCATCGGTAAGAAAAATTACAATCAATATTTGGATGGGATGGGATATAACCAACCATAACCATGGTTTTTGTGGGATATATTTTGGTTTTTATGGTTGGTGATTGAGTGTGAGCAACCCTGAAATTCATTGGTTCCTTATTGGGTATCATCGTCCCTATGCTTGAAAAACATATGATCACCAAATGGGGATGGATGGGGATATCACCAACCATCATGGGATATGTCATGGGTAATTTAAAACTGGGATGCAGGTTTTGGGAGTATACAAGATATACCATCCCCCCAACAGACGCCATGAGTTGGAGTTCAGTGTTCTTCGCTGGTTGCACGATGGTCATGTGGACCATCATCCCATGTTTGGGGTAAAAATGATATCAAACGTTCATATAATATGTATAATATTAAATATACAATATATATATATATTTATTTAAATATATTTATTGATTTATGTTATTTATTTATATATATATATATTTATGTATACAGTAGCGAGAATGCTGTTGATTTTCTCAGACATGAAACTTTATTCTAATATTTTCTGCAAGGAAAACATGTCTGGAGTCTTGACCATGTTTGGTTTGAAAATGTAAAAATGTTCTTTGTTTAAGCAATTTCGCCGGCCTAAGTTTCCCCTTTTTTTGATTGAGGTAATGGGTTTGTTGCGCACAGTTGAATAAGATCGCTAAGTAGAAGATCATTGAATGAAGATCATGACTGCACATCCTTGTTTGCTGCGTCCTTGGCGCCCCGGGTTGCATTTTGGGATCCTGATTTGGGTCCATTTTTGGGGCCAGTTTTGGGTTCCGTTTTTGGGCACCATTTTGGGGCCTCTGATTTTGTTTTTAATTGTAGGGACCCAAAAATGGTGCACAAAAATGAAATCCAAAACTGGCCCCAAAATTGGACCCAAATCACGATCCCAAAATGCAACCCGGGGCGCCAAATTTGTACCAAGACGCAAACAAGGACGTGTAGACATGATCTTCGTTCAATATGCTTCTACCTAGCGATCTTATTCAACTGTGCGCAACAAACCAACAACTTCAATCAAAGAAGAGGGAAACTTAGGCCGGGGAAATTGCTTAAACAAAAAACATTTTTACATTTTCAGACCAAACATGGTCAAGACTCCAGACATGTTTTCCTTGCAGAAGATATTAAAATAAAGTTTCATGTCTGAGAAAATCAACAGCATGCTCGCTACTTTGAAGGTACGCCCATGCGTCACCGCAAAACTGCCTGTTTTGGGACCCTGGTTTTGGAGCCTCATTTTGATCAAATACTGGGCCCATGTTTGCGCGTCTGCCTTTTCTTGCCTTTTTAGGGCGAAAAACGGACCCCTTCTTTGTGATATATTATATATTGTTTTGCTCCAATTTCCACAGCCCCAGGCCTGCCTCGAAGCCTGCCGAGAGGTGTTTTGCACTAAATTTCCATAGCCTCGCGACCCTGGAGGCGCGTTTAGACGTCCCTCATCCTTACAAACTTTTTGTTTTGCTGCAATTTCCATAGCCTTGAGGCGCCTTTGCGCCAGCTGCGGCCTAAAATTCTCGGACGCAAAACATATTGGCACAAGGACAAAAGCGAGGCTCACGGGGACTCGAAACTATATAATATTATTGGGTTGAGCTTGAAGAAGTTGGGAACTTTGGTGCCTTGCTAGACGTGGTCAGGCCTCGCTGAGCCTCGAAGTGCCTCAAAGCGCCTCGATTGCAGGCTTTGGAAGCTCGAATCAGCTTTCATGGGACATCTTCTATCAACATCACGACAGCAAAGAAAAGATCGTCATGACCAAGACAAGCGGGTATAAGGGCTTGTTTTAGGTTTGTTTGTGGCATCTGAAATTGGTATTGGCGGAAGTGTGGCGTCTCTGAGATGAGCTTTGCATGGAAAGAGGAAAAACTGCCTGATGATTCTTCATCCTGGCTTAGGATCATATGCAGCCCGCAGGTGTTTGATAAAGCGGCAATTTCACATTTTGCATCTTCCAATAACATGATGCTTGCAGCGAACTCTGCCAACGGCGCCGTATTTGATCCAAAGGAGGTTCCAAAACCAGGGCCCCGAAACAGGCAGTTTTGCGGTGGCGCAGGGGCGTACCCCGACAGTATACAGTATTGATATTATATTATAATAATAATAATAATAATATAATATTATGATATGACTATATCAACACATTGACACATGAATGAAGCCACGAATTCGACATGTTTTTTCCCAAAAAAACCTTGAGAAGCGTGTTTGGATCTATTCATTTTGGCGTCTCCCATGGATCGATGCGAGTGGACTTCGACCAAGCCTGAAGCTGCAGCTTTCGACCTCTTGCTCATCATGCCAATGGCCTTAGTTTCGGCAGAAACGAAATCAACAAATTCAAGAGCAGTACTGCTGATTAGAATATGTTAGAATTGGCGGTTGCGTCTTGTTTAGGGCTTCAGAGCCAATTACATAGCCATGAAATGGTCTGTTGCTCATGTAGATACCCTTCAATTCCCAGAATGTGACCCATAGCCATGGAGATGACCCACACTGGAAGGCCCCGGGCATTCGCGAGGCGGCAGCTTGTAGTTGACAGAATGCGAAACCAATCTCTTCGGATCTCTTAAAACTCATGCTGCGACATATTGGTTACGTTGTTCATCGTTGTTCCATTTCAATCGCTGAATCTTTGCAAATCGTGGGGCGTCCAAAGTGGGAGCAGTGGTTTTCCATGTGAAGTGTCCCCTGCATCTTGAAGTTTTCGCCCAAAGCTGCAGAGAAAACGCAAGATGTGACAACACAGGCCGTTGACTGAGACAAAAAATATGGGGGTTCACTTGAATTCGGTTTCTTGTGTCATTGTCATTCAAGGATTTCCCTCAAACTTGGTTTCCGCTGCGAAAGTCATATTCCGCGCTATGCGTAATAATACTCATCCGCTAGGGGTCATACACACCATTCACTCACACCTGGCGCCTCAACAGGTGCATCAAAAATGCCTCAAAACAACACTTATATAAAAAGCATTGTTTGAACCCCCGCAAATAAAGTTCCAATTTTTTGGGGAACATCCGAAAAAATTGAAGGAAAGTCAGTTCTAATTCAAACTCGAGCAATATAGTTTAGATCCACATCAATGTCAAGTCACAGTGTTTGGAGTCAGTTCTAATTGAAACTAAAGTGAAATTCCAACTGTATACTGGAAGTCAATTTATATGATATATAATTCAAACTTATTTGAAAGTCAAGTTGACATTTAAAAAAAAACGTCAATTCAAATTCAAATCAAACCGAGTCAACAGTCAATTCAGAATCAATTCCAAAAACCATATCCATCTCCATTCGCAGACAGCTTTCCATGAATTCATTTCTCAAGTACCTAGAAACCTTTACCTGACTACATGTCGGGGGGCCCCAGGGGTATTTGGACGAGGATAATGAAAGGGAGGGAACTGTGAGACGTCAACATATATAACCCAGGCAGGACCCCCAAGGGCCTCAATGGTGAGAACTTGAAACGTTTTTTTGTAACTGAACCCAGGGGATTCTCTTCAACAACCACTTAGGTTTTTTTCTCAGCTCCCGGCACCTGGCAAATAGAAAGTAAAGTGGTAAATCCAATACTAAAGTTCCAAAATCATCCAAAATCGGGATGGGTTCTACTACCTATTTCTGGTAAAATTGTGCTAGTTTACGACCGGGTTTGCCACATTATAAGCCACCACAACCCGCACTTTTCCGCTGGGTCTCTGGTAGTTGCATCGAATTGGCCCGAACAATCCGGTAAACCTTCCTCATCTCAAGGTTCATCAGTTGATCAAGGCGCCAGCGAATTTTGTGGCCAGGCGTCATTCGCAGCCCATCACTTTGGGTTTTGGCTCAACCGATGAGGGGCGTGTGCAACATGTTGAACATGTTGTCCGTGTTCACTTAGACATCCTTGAGCCATCCAATGTTGCCAAAAACATCTTCATATCAACTACCATCAACTACCATCAACTACCATCAACATCCATCAACTACCCAATGGTTCAGGAAAAACATTTTTGAGCCACATCCCTCTGGTGCAACAAAAAACGACTACCTTACAGCGCGGTGCGATCACCGCGATCCGATCAGCTGGATCAGCTGGACTCGCTGGACTATGCTCCACCCTTCACCACTTCAGAGGCCTAAGCCGCTCGCTTTCTGGGGGTTCACCGGGGTCATCTTTGGGGGGTGAAATCCCGGATATTAGTGTTGTCATTTAGAATGTAAATGGTGCACGTATTAAAAAATGAATGATAATGGTATATAAAGGTAATATAATAGATGAACGGGACATCGATGTTGATGATGATGATGATGATGATGATGTTGATGATGATGATGATGATGATGCTGATGCTGATGGTGATGGTGATGGTGATGTTGATGATCATGATCAGTTTTGTTGCTGTTATGTTTATCTCTCTTTGTTTTATGATAATCAATCCTTTCAAGGTGTGTAAAGCCCCCAAAATAGGTAAAATGAGGTGGTGGCTTCCAAGGAAAAGTACAGGAAGCCCCTGATGGCACGTTATGGCATGTTCAAAAGTCAAAACTTTGTGCTATCCCTCTATATTCACGAACATCTATGGTCAAGAATGCATGTCGCAAGTGGATAATGGTATAAACCTGCCATTTTTGAGGGACTGCATCGCCAGGTTGTTTTTCGCCACTGTGTTTCTGGTAATATCTCTACAGTAGCTGTCTAATGCTGTATATGATTCACCACCATTGCTGCCGACGACTTACCTGTTTGTGGCCTGGGCAATTATCCCAAGATTTGAGGAGATTCCTGAATCTCAGAGTCTGAAGTGGAAAGCGGTAGCAGATTCTTGTTGTTTTGGTAGCTGAAGCTTCGTCAACTCATTGAAAGAGGCGTGGGGCATTCTGCTCTTGCCAGCTGATCTACACAAGGGATTCATTAAGATGTCCTTTTCCGCACTGGTTGACTAATGGACGGCTAGATTTCATTGAACATTAGTCAAAAGACGTCAGTTTTTTTGCACGTCTGGCCCAGTTTGTCCCCACCTCTCACAGGTTGGAGCAACCCTATATAGTTTTTTAACAAGCCCAACACAGCCAAAAGCCACCTGCCAGACCGCTGGGGGATGCAGTTCCACTTGTACATAGAGATATAACTATGGTGTTATAGGGGATATATCCCCACTTGTGAAGGTTACCATGGTTGTAACATGTTGTAACCATTACTAACCCCTTCTGCACCACACCACTTCCACTAGGATCACGAGCCAATCCATTGCTTTGCACCGCACGCATGGGTGAGGCCTGGCGGCCCCTTAAAGTCGTCATGGTGGCTCGGGATCACTGGGATATAGAACCCACGGATGCCATTTCCAAAAGCCCAAAAGCATCCAACAGCCTGATCCTTACAAGGTGGGGCCCCCAAGATAGCTAAGTTGGTTTATAACTCCAATAACTATGGTTTATGGTAGATATATCTATAGTTAATGGGGTTATAAACCAACTTATAACTTGGGGGGCACCACCTTGTACCGATGCGAAGAATCAACATCTCCATGCCGAATAGGCCTGTGCCTTGTCCACGTTCTTCCCGAACACGGACCTCAGTCACTGCAGCTGTTGTGCAAGCTGTCTTACCGGGGGGGTCCTATCAACATTATCAACATCAATGGAGATTCATGGTGAGCGCCTGGTAAACAAACCTCATCACAGCAGCACCCCAAATTCTTGGGCAAACGGCAGGCGCTGCTCCCCATTGGGAAAGGGAGACTCCTCAACACACAGACGACTTGATGCTGTGAGATCATCCTGACTGGTGGAGTCAAAATTATCCAACCCCCCAAAGCTTTTGTGGGTCCATTGGTACCCCAAATTTTGGCCGAACGTCGGAAAAAAATATGGAAAACAACTTGATCTCCCTCTAGTCAAAAGATGCTCCCCTGCATTGCTGCTGATTCATAAGAAAGAATAGAAGTGTCAAATGGCTACTTTTCTGCAGCTTCCTTGGACAGCAAAACACCATAAATGGATGATGATGGTCCATGATCGGACATGGGGCTCCACTGAGGAAACTCCATAAAATCTCTGAGCAATACTGGCCAGAAAGCAGAGGATCGAAATTGAGCAGCTTCAAATTGCACTACGAATCTGTTCTACAGCTTGACAGAGGCGAAGGTTTCCATCTTCAGTGGGTGGAACTCAAATTTGCACCGTCAACTAACAAGATCAAACTTGCAACTCCTCAGTTGAACATTGATATTGTGACTTGAGATGACTACGACTTGAGATGACTACGACTTTTCGGTCTTCAGGGGCTTTGTTCTGTTCCCTTGGAGACCACTTTGGGGTCTGCTTTCTAGTACACCAATTTCACATCAGGGAAACTAATGTTTGTGCTCAAATCAGCAACAAATGCTTGCCGTTGTGGTTTCTGAGACTTTGTAACGGTCGCTGACCCAAAGAAATGTCTTCGCTTTTTCTTCGGTAAAATGGAGAGAAGGATTGGATTTCCATCCTTCGAAATTGCTTCATCTTTGGAGGCTGAAACGTTTGTCACCTCTGAAGCTGGGAAGATAATCCTTCTAAAGCAGGGAAGATGATCCAAATAAATCCATCCACAGCATCATTTTTCCACTTGGATCATCATAAATCATAATCATTCCTCCATCTTCACCTCCAAACCAAACCTGGCTCCAGATGTCTCAGGTCAGGAACAGCCGCGCTTCCAGCAGGTCATGCCCGGAGTGAACGCAGTCCAGCAACGGGCAGCAGCCCCCTGCCAGGGCCAGGGCCTCTGCGCTGGAGTCGCGGAGCTCCAGCAGCTCCTCGGACAGGTCCTGCAAAATGGCGCCTTGCCTTGGCAACGGGCCGCAACGGGCTATGGTTGAAACCTGGTTTAAGAGGCTGATGTCATGTGGCCTCCGGAATCAGTTGAGGTCGGTCAGAAAAAAAGCAGCTGGGAAACTCACAAAGTCTCAATGACCCGGACATCCTGCATCACTTAGGATATTTCAAACCTCTATATAAAGTAATACTTGCTGGTCACATGTCGGAACCCCCAGAGTTGGATGCTTCCATCACCAAGTGGCACTTCAACTGCCATCAAGGGCCCCAACAAATTCAAGCGTACCGCGGCGCTCATGCTATCACGCACCGTGCAGTAGGCGAAGGCTTGCAAGGTCGCCAGTTCTCCCAATGAGAGCCTGTGCTGGATTCATTGGGTTCATTTGAAGGATACAGTAAGTTGTCAAAGAATCATAGTTTTTACTGTAAACAGAAAATCTGTTGTCTCAACAGATCTGTAAGGAGAAGCTAGTGGGTTTGGCCACCAAGCATTCAGTCCTTTGTATCTTGGGAAAAGCTATTCAAAAAAGAAGAGAACTCTTGAAGAGAACTCTTGAAGAGAACTCTTGAAGGGAACTCTTGAAGAGAACCCTTGAAGTCGGGCTACAGTCCTGACACAAGGAATACTACAGGGATTTTCATTTCTGATATAAGAAATATCGCCAGATACAGCTTCTTGAGTCACATACATTGGTTTTCCTTCTGCTTTCAGCCTTCTCTGAATCCCCGATTTCCCAAACTTCATCAGGTTTCGCATCCCCTCCACGTCCCACCTGGCGGCCAGAAGCCCAAAGGCCGTGGCATGGTGCCCCTTCTTCGGCCACCGCCCGCAGGTCTGCCACTGGCGTCCCACCCGTAGCAGTCCTGCACCCTGCAGGGCCGAAGCCCGGCAGGCCACACCGTTGCTGGCCAGGTGCGCCTGGAGGTCTTGGTCCAGCTGGTGCCAGGCCTCCAGGGACTCCTCAAGGGGGCTGCCGAAAAAAAGGCTTTGCAAGGCCTGAAATAATATAAAAAAGCGGACACCCAAAAATTTGGGGGAAGGCTTGCGGATCGAAATCAAGTTGAGAATTATTGAGGAATTTCATCAATCCTAAGTTTGGCCCATACCCCAAGTCCAGCACCACATCTCCTGGTCACCCAACTTGTGGGCCAGCTGCACGAATCGACCTTGCAGACGCAGCATGGACCTGGAGCCCAGAAACACCAAAGTCCTCAGTGAGTCCAGTTTTTCCAGCTTCAGACCCAGCTGACTTGCAGCTTCAATCCCGTTGGAGTGGGCAAATCCACCCACTGGCAGAGTGGCATCTGTGAGTTGACTCAACACCAGAGCTTTTCTCACATCCAACTCCAAATCTACCCGATTTCCTGCACTTTTTCCTGTCACCGGTACCGCTTCTGTTGGTATCTCCGTCTCCACCATCTCAGATGGAGCGATGCCATGCACCCTATCAGCATAGGGTTCCACCCCCAAGTGCTCTTCCAAAGGAAGCAGGCAATGGTGCAAAATGCGATAAACATCCTCAGATTTCTCCGCCATCAATCTACCCACTGTGCACCTGTCCTCCGTCACCCCCATCACCGCCTGCCCCGTGACGCTTGGCCCCTGGGCCTCGAAGTCCTCGCCCACCCGCGCCCCACGCCGCGCCGCCAGCGTCACGGCCATGGCACGTAGGCGCCGTGCCACCGGCTGCGCCAAGGGACCGACCGCGAAGACGGTGACGCTGGCAGCGAAGGGCGGCGCGGAGTGGGGGAAGTCGCAGCTGCGAAGGGCGAGAGACTCAACCAGGTGATCTTCCTGTGGAAGGTGATATCGGGGGACACAACCAACCACAATGTCGGATAGAACCGGCGATTTCCAGGATATGATGGGTACATGAAGGGATGTAATGTTGGAAACGGCTGAGAAGATCTACATGTTTCTTCGACTTCAGCATGGAATCCAAGGGAGTTTGGCTGCTTGGATTGTCATCTGCCTAGCAATTTTTTGACAGTCCGTGTTTGCAAGTCCAACAAGCGCAAACCACTTCCAACTGGGTTCTATAAACGTTCAAACCATGGTTAGTTGTCAGTAGCAAATCGGGATGATCAACTACAAGCTACAAAAATGTGGGGAAAAGAAACATGCCCTTTAGCTACCATGGTCAATTATTCTTTGCATTAACTTTGGGGCACAAGGAACTCAGCTAACACATATGGGATTTGAAAGTTCCAAAGTGATACAGCCATAGCTGACAGGTCGATTGCCGCTTTGGATGATTGTCCAACTATACAATGTTATGATCACTACTTCCAGTCCTCGTATGTTCAACATCCTGGGATGTATCTGCGACGGTTTCCCAAAACATTTGACAAAAAAACTGGGGCTTGGCCGGCCAGGTCACTCGAAATTCTCCAGACGTCTTTGTCATAATGTGTTGTTTGTCGGGTCCCCGTTTATTTTGATTAAGTGCATCATTTCTGTCGGGACATATCTCAATATGGGCTAATCTCTGGTTTTTCCTTTCATTTGTGCCGCTTAAAACTCTTCAGCAAAAGGCCTACATCATCTTGAACCCTACACGTTTGTTCCTGAAACTCCTCGAAAAAATCAAAAAGGGGGATGGTGCCCAAAATCATTCGTTCCTCATTTTGAGACCCAAATCCCATGAAAATCTCCATGGAAAAATCCTATCTCGTCAGGTCTCCTCCCAGCAGAATTCCATGCGCGAGCGGTACTCCTTGAAGGCCCAGCGTTCACCTTTGGCCACCCGCCCGGCGCCCAGCCAGTCGACCACCACCGCCGAGGCATCCGCGGCTAGCACGAAACGGAGATGTTGGGAGTAGCTCCTGGGCGGCCCATGGCGGCCTGGTGGAGCTTTCACCAATGACAAAGCTATAACAAGTCAAGGCATCCTGGATATTTGATGGAATTGATTTGAAAAAGCCATGCCCCAGCTTGTTGTCTAAGCCGGTTGAAAATAGGTGAACTGCTGGGTTTATATCGTCAACTGGGTGAAACTAAACCAACTTGAACCGGGCACTACATTGCAGCTACAACCTAGCTTTATATGGGATGTCTACCCAAGTAATATCAAAATGGAGACCGGCATCACTGAAATGGATATGGCTCAAAATGTGGTGCCATTACCCACAATCTATGTATTAGTCCTTTTCGGATCTTGTTCGGACCTTAAACCGTCCCAAATGGGAAATCCACTTTCCCCATAAAGATGTCTGGATAAATCCATGAAAAGACAGGAAACCAAAAAAACAACAGAAAACTAAAAGATGCTAATTGACTTCGAACCAACTCCACTGACTTGACTTTACCTAGTTACCTCATCAAATGTCCAACACGTGGCGAAAAAAAATGACATCCCTCACCAGGTAGCGACTGCGCAAAGGGCACCAGTGGATCGGGGCTCAGCACCAGCAGCCCTCCGGGCCCCACTGTGGCTGTCAGCCGCTGCAGCGCCGCACGGCCGTCTGCTTTGGCCTGGTACACCTTGGTGCTCGCCTCGGATGGACCGGGCACAGGGATGTCCGCCACTGGGATTTTTTTCAGAAAATGAGGATTGGTTTGGTGCCCATAAAATCAGGGTGATCATTCTGATCATCATAGGATATGATAGGTATCATCACTATCATGATCAATCATAGGTAGAAGGATGTTTGCCTTGGAGTTTCTTGTTGTGGAGCCCATTAAAGATTTGTAGCAATGATGGCTGGACAGTTCGGGAGATCTCAGGGACCGGGAGCCAGATTTCATGCCCATTTCCGTGCCATCGATTGCTGCCAGGCCATCCCGATCCGAGGACTAATCGAATTTCTCCGAGGACTCAGATGATACGGTAACAATAAGAACTACTGTAAGAAGAAGAGCCATAATAATAATCATAGCGATCATGATTGATCATGATAGTGATGATACCTATGATGATCAGAATGATCATCATGATACTAATGCTACCAAAAAAAGCAATCCTACGGAATCATGGAACACTACTTTAAAGTTTATTTTTGTTCTAAAAAGATCATCTCCAACCCCCAACCCCATCTCCCATCCCCCCCGTCACCTGCGTGGTCATCGTCAGCACGGTGTCTTTCTCCATGTGGACGTCCACGTCCACTTCGTCGCCCCCCAGGAAGCCGCCACCGAAGCTGCCCAAGGCGCACCAGGCGGTACCACTGCGCCTTATGGGAAACCCCCAATCGAAGTGCTGGTGAAAACCGTGGTTGGGAAAAACACTGTTAGTAGTGGTTATTATCATTAGTGTTTTCATAAAACTATAATTTATAGGATTCTTAAGGGGGGGGTCCAAGGGGGGGGGTGGCTTAGGGAGCTTTGGGGAGCTTAGGCTGGAATGAGAACCTTCTCCTTTAACTTACCAACAGTTACCAACTCTTAGATGCTCAACGAATCCCACATCTTAAGCTGACGTTTCAAGGT
>Ga0126342_10013030_pt1 | contig 14769 bp, 17 predicted proteins | sample Cyp1metagenome_FD_92528 | JGI IMG/M metagenome (GOLD analysis project Ga0126342, IMG submission 92528) | Coral microbial communities from Lord Howe Island, Old Settlement Bay, Australia - Cyphastrea 1 metagenome | ecosystem: Host-associated > Invertebrates > Cnidaria > Coral ... | reverse complement strand
GATATGCCAGATAGAATGCCAGATCGAATGCCAGAAAATATGTCAGATAGAATGCCAGAAGATTTGCCAGTAACAAAATGTATAAATGTCATGGTGGGGATCACACGAAGTAAAGTAATTTCTGTCTTTTTGGGGGCTTTACTTTAGTATCCCCCATCAATTTGGTGTTTCCGCCTAAGGAGTGTTGAGTGTAAACACACCGTTCTACTGAAATATGTCTCCAAAAGGAATTCTTGGCCAGTTTATGACGCAGTTTGGTATATGTGTGTGTAAAGTATAGTCCACCATAGTCCACCCCAGGGCATAATGATATCCATCCTAATCCACCAACATGTTCTTTACTTTAGTTACTTCAACATTTTTTCATTCAAAAGTAGGAATTTCTCCGCCCCCCGAGGCTCCAAAGGTGTAGTGAAGTGGAGCTAAGCCGACTCGGAGCGTGAGCCGAAAAGATGGCGCCGTGTCACTGTGTTAATTCATTGCGGAATCTACGTTATACCATATCATATATACTGCAGATAAGAATATCTATGTGACTTAGCCTCTCAGCCCAGGTGCAAGGAAAGTGCTCACCACCACAGGGTCAAGCTATCCCGTCACGGGTTTGTCTGTTCGGGGGAGACATATTCCACATGGTTTATCATCATTGTTCCGATTTGCAGTGGCACATGAAAAAGGGGTACATTTCATATCCCATGTTTAAACCATGACTACCATGCCAAGAAGTTAAGTCTGAGTAGAACCAGATGATAATCCGAATTGATCCGATGAACCATGGTAACTCTCCGGTTTTCATGGGATAAAAACATGGGATTTTGATCAACTCTAGCATCATCCACCATGGGATGAGCGTCTGGAGGACTTGCCCAGCTGGCATGGCGCTGCCGACGCAACCCTGGAGGTGAACCACTGATTCCCAGAAGGAACATGATCAGCAAAATGATCCGGTTAATAGTGTTTCCTGATGATAATAGTGGTTAATAGTGGTTAATAGTGGTTAATAGTGGTTAAAAATGTGTTTCCTGATCAGGAAAATATTGATCCTGTTAATAGTGGTTAATAATAGTGGTTAATGATGCTTAATAGTGTTTAATGCTAATTGATAATGGTTTATAATTGTAAAAAAAATCTCCCGGCAAGAGACCCCAAACAGTTTGGGGGAGTGGGAGGATAAAGTATGATAATGTGGATGATGATGATGATGATGATTTTGAAATAAAAAACAGCTTGCTTTTCCATTTTTCAATTTTCTTTCCATTTTTTGATTGACTGAATCTACTGGGAGATCTGTTAAACATAATGTTGTTATGATCTCCCGGCGAAACATTCACATTTTAAGCTGTCAAGGTATAGACCTCACATAGCACTCCAAATGATTGATCCGCCAAAAAACGATGAAATTTATGGTCTCACGCAAGAAAAAGATGCCCACTCAAATTGGGCGGTGGAAAAATATCGTAACCAATCTATAAGTTCATCAACAAATGGCACTGATTCCACAGATTGGAGGGTTCCTGGGTTCCTGGGTTCCTTGTCAAAACACATGTTAAAATCCTCCGCTCTTTCTGGACGGGGTCATCACTTTCGACCCCAGGTGGCAGTATCTTCACTCAGCAGCTCAGAGAAGGAAGCGCCACAGGTGAATTTGGGGCCAATTCCACTCAGTTGGGAAATCCCTAAAATGGAGGTTTCTGGCTGGGAAAATCATCGAACTATTCTCATTCTATGTGGAGATTATTTTGTTTCAAAATGCGGGATTTCAGATGCCAAATCATGCGGATTGAAACATAAAAACATAGGGACCTAAGAAAAATGAATCATGAATAAGACGCTTGTTTCCATCAACTGATACTCCATGGAAAATGAATTCGAATGAAGAAATGATTTTGGCTCACGTCACGTCGTGTTGGATAATCCAAAGATCTGAGGTATTGAGTGATTTGAGGCGAAAAGCCCCCTCTGTTCATAGATAAATCACCTATAAATGGCTATTTTCAATAGCATTCAATAGCTATGTTAAATTACCAGAGAATACATTGAAACAATTTCTGGTCAAGACATTCCATGTATTTCTTCTGGTGAATGCCATTTATTGATCTTCCCTCCGGTGAACATGGCTAGCGCTAGGAAGTCCCTATGAATATGGAGGTTTTAATGGGAGCATCATCGGAAAATATAGGAACATCACCTATAAATGGGCATGTTCAGCGAGAAAAACATGGAAAGTTGTTCGAAACCAATGTTCAACTATCCCATATTGTCCGTGGGATGATATGATTTGTTTTTTGTTCAATACTTATCGAATATCATTATTATGATATTATTGATTTATTATGGTAATGCTATATAATGCTATATATATATATTATCCACTTATGATGTTGACAACTATTGATAATCCATTAGTGAATAATATACAATTAGTTTTAGTAATGGGATATAATATCCATTGATAATCCACTAATGGAATCATATTGATCATCGTTGTCAATTATCAACATCAAAAGTGAACAATATATAAATATGTACTAATATCATTAGTTCAATATCAATGGTGATCAAATAATATGTGATTTGATCAAATAACTATAGTAAATAGTTGATGATCCATATAACAACTAGCTATTCATGTGATCAAATAATAACTGGTTGCTGACCGGTGGTGACCGGAACATCAATTTTTGATTTTTCCATATCTTGGGAATCATCCCAGCTCAACCAGCAACCAGATGATTATCAACAGGTGGTATGATATGATAGTGATTCATAGTGGTTAATAGTGGTTAATAGTGATTATCAACCACAGATGATATGATAATGGTGGCTAATAGTGATTCATAGTGATTAATACCTGATATACCTGATTCATAGGGGTAAAAGATGGTAAAATCTATAGCTGCTTGGTGGTTTTCATAGTTATTCGCACCGAAGATCACCAGGTCCTGGTCGCAGCCTTGCGCGCCCTGGGCCGTCTGGCACCGGAGCTGAAATCTGAGGTAAGCTGAATGGTGATTTCATGCCGTTTACTACGTTCAATGATGGATTTAATCACTTATTAGTGATTGTTGGCTAATTTCATTCCATTGAGTTGGTGAATTAGTTCGGAAAAGCTTAGGACATATTCCTTTCGAGAAATTAAGGTCACACACTCATTGTTTTTTGCAGCTGACAGTCTCATGATTTCTGGTGTCTTTGCTCATTGTTTGCCCACAAGGTTGTGACTTGAATGAACATCCGCGAAGTTCAAGAAGAACGAATGTTGGGAGTTGAAGAAAGCAGCAACCATCCAATTTATTGGTAAGCTTTTGCAATGCCCAGAAACAGTGACCGCTGGCATAATGCCAGTACTTCCCAGCGGTTTGGTGAAAGTCAGTAGTGATCACCATCCTGTCTTCGGGTTTCTCATTTTGGGTACTTGTACTCTGTGTTCAAAACCATGAAACATCTCTGTGACACATCCCCACTATGGTTGGTAGTTCATGAAATGTTTTTGTATAGTTAAATAGAGATAGAATATGTATTATATTTAATTACGTATCCGAATTGTATATGCCAATGGTTTTAGAATCGTCATGTATATATATATATATAATTATATATATATATATACATATTATATTTGCCCTAGTAACCCCGTTAAACCATGTTAGACCCCATCATATCCCCATGAAAATGTAGCCGGTGCCTTGGGTTGACGCAGGCGCTGCGAACGGCTTCGCTTCAGCTGGTCGGGAAGCCCAGGTGCAGGTACCACAGCACAAGTTGGACAGTCTGCAGGTGTGGAATATATTAGAATGTATGTATATATGTATATGTATATATATATACATAAATAACAACTATAATATATATATATAATATATAGAGTTGTTTTTCGCATGCACACTGACCTCTTAGAGTACTTAGAGCGTCGTGGGAGTGGCGGATACTTAGGATGTTTGTTTATTTGAATCAACAACCAGATGGTGCAATTTTACCAGTAGAAACCATTCACCACTCTCTAGAGTCCTAGAGCCGGCACAGCCTTTGAAGACTACCTTCCTTGCTACTTTTAGTTGAGCCTGTCTGAAATTGTGGTATGTATACGAGTTGTGGCCATTGAATGAGGAACATGTTGTTTTATCCATCCCTTCAGAATGATACCGGGATATCCCATCTTCAGAAAAAAAAACTTGGTATTTTCCTGATTTTGCGGTTCCCTGCATAACCCTCGGTTGGGTCAATTGGGTACTTGCTTACTATCAATAGGGAAAGAACATGTCCAACTCTTTGCTTGATAGTTTCAAACATATTTTCTCGATGTTCAAACATATTCCATACATTTTTCAAGTAGTTTCACACATGAAGAACATATTTTCTCGATGTTGAAACTACCGTAGTTTCAGGATTTGTGTTGTGGTCAGGTCATCTGTGCAGATCCCAAAACACCCATGGTTGATCGAGACGGTTCCCATGGAAAAAAACTGCCAAATATCGATGATGATGACATACCCTCTGGTAAACATACAAAAAACTATGGAAAGATCCACCATGCTATTAGCTGGGTAAATCCACTATTTCGACTGGGCCATTTTCAATAGACCAGAGGGTATATGGTATCCAGTATGTTTCCACTCTTGTTCTACGATTCATGGTTGTGATTCATGACACGGTTGTTGTAGTTGTACAGTTCCTCTAAATTTTCGCGGAATTTAGGGGTATAGTCTTGGTCCCCATGTGTCATTTAAAGGATTGATGATGTTATTTTGCCATATTCTGCCATGATACCATAATATATTTAACTATGAACTACTGTACATGGAATTGGGTACTTATATACTCCAATGTATTCAAGTAATATACCCCATAATGAATATGTACATTATTCATTTGTTTAGCTTATATCCAATTAGAAAGCATGGTTCACGGGATTTCCATAACCATACCACATGTTTAGTTTATATCCAATAAATATATGGTTGTGGCGGTTAGATTATTCATCCCATGGTTATATATATATATATATATTTAATTAATGGGGGTACCTAGATCATTCATCCCATGTTGTTTCATTCCCATTATTTCAATATACCATCTGGTAAACATACAAAAAAAAAACTATTGAACATCACCATGCTATTAATGGGTAGTCAACTATTTCTATGGCCATTTTCAGTAGCCAACTGTTTGTTTACCAGAGGGTAAAGCCCTAGAAACATCTAGAAACCATCTAGAAATGGTGATGATCCCATGAATTCATCCCACTAAATCTCAAAGTGCGGGTCAAACATTTAGACATTGACCAATTGAGATTGTTGGTCAAAATATTCAGATACCCTCTGGTAATTCAACATAGCTATTGAAAATCTAATGGGCTTCCCAATTGTCCCATGTAACGACAGCGCCACAGCGCCACGAGGCTTGCCGGGTCCTGGGCTGCAACAGCAGCCCCAGTGTGGAGCCGTGCCAGATCCAGGTGCCGGTGATCTCATGGAATTTTCCATGGATTTTCCAGGTTTTTTATTGGGATTTTATAGGGATGAATGGGAGTTGACATGGATTTATTGGGATTTTATAGGATGTGATGGGGATTTTTAATAGGGATTTATTGCGGTTGAAATGGGATATCGGGATTTTCAGTAGTGATTGGTGCTTCCCCGAAGTATATAGAACTAAATAGAAATCCTTTGAATCATTGGAACATATTTCCATATCATTGGCGGTTCCCCCAAGCCCATCAATGATATAATGATATAGAAATATATTCTACTGATATGGTGGATATCCCAACCCAATCTTGCCAGAATTCAGGGAAAATCAGCAGGAAACGCCAACCGCGGTTTCAACCCTAGATCGTCTTCAAGAAACATTTCATCGACACGCAGTCTCCATCTTTCAAATTCAGTCATCTCTTGAGTCCCCCTATTTTTCCTTGGTTTTGCTGATCCCCATCAAGTTCAGATAATTCAGATCGGTGTGGTCCTTTTTTCCCATGCCAAAAGATAATGAATAATTATATAATCAGTTTCCAGGTTTTCAGCTCTCCTCTCCAGGCCTTGCAGCTCCTCCGCGCCCTGGCGCGTCATGAGCCGCAAGTGCTGTCCACACCTCAGGCGTGGTCACGGTGAGGTCTTGGGGATGGTGGATCAACACGGCAAAACACCTTGGAGATTCTAAAAATGCCCCAGAAAACAGAGGATTTACCCATGAAGCTAGTGATGTTCAACAACCACTTGGTAGAATTTCTGGTTGGTGGTTTGGAACATGGCTTTTATTTTCCATGTCATATATGGGATATAATCCTTCCCATTGACGAACTCATATTTTTCAAGATGGCCACATTGCACCACCAACCAGATAAATTAAACATGTTGACCCGACACATCCTGACACAAAAGGATCACCAATTGTGGGTAAACCAAAGCGACAGGATTTGCGACAGGCGTCCCAGGTGCTCCTGGGATCAGACAATTGGTCATATATTTCTCTTCCACGTGTATGATACATATACACTATGTGTATATATATATGTAATTTATTATTTGATATATATATATATATATATCCTTATTCTATTCATAATATATGTATATCTACATTTTATAATAATAATAATAACAACAACAATAACAATAATGATTTATACATATATATACATATATCTATATATACATATGCATACATTCATGACAGTAAAGTATAGAAGAATCTGTTGGTTCCCTGACCCCCACCCTGTCCGCCAGGGACAGCAGGCCGTGGCGGCCGCCTTCGCGGCCGCCAAGGATGCAGCGCCTTCGGTGGACGACTTGGACGAGGCACAGGACTTGTTGTTGTCTACTTAAAGATAGTGATTATATCTACAGTTGGATATATAGGATATATATATAATTATATACATATATATATATATAGATGTTCATATACAATGTATATATATATAAATACCTATATATATATATATGTATGTTTATATGTGTATGAATCTATATATGATAAGATTCCAACTGAGATGTAAATATGACCCATACACTACTGGGGATATTCCATCCAACTGGCTTAGATGGGTTAGACTCTGATATTAAAGAGATTCCAGCGAGAATTAGAGGTATAAATTACTTTCAAATCAGAATCGAATTAACTTTTGGTTCTCAGATTCTTGTTGTCCCAGAAAGTCTTGACTGTAATTAATGGCCTTTTCAGGAACCTAAATTGGAGGTACCTACAATATATAAGGCCTATATAAGGACGATGTAAGTGAATATCCCGACAAAATATGGCCTTATATGGTACAGTCCCTCCATTTCAGAATCCTGAAATACCCATTGGTATGATTCGGTATGATGTTGTCTATTTAAATTATCATAGATACAGTATAGATATTATCCGACAAAGATAAACACATATAGATAACTATAGATATTACAATCCAAGCCGCAGGAGTTAAATATCCAACTTGTATAAACTGTGTTTCTTGATATTTCATATCTGTAGCCATAGACGTTTGTCTCTAGACTATATGTAGCTGTAACTATTTGATATATCTAACTATGTTATACCTAAGTAATATATCACTGGGTTAATAGTATCTACAGTTTACATCTTAGTAGGATAAATATGGTTGGGGCTTTATATAAATTAACTTATAGCTGGGGGGGATGGGGGGGGCACCTTACAATTGGTTGATTCTTACAGCTGGACCCATGCAACCGGGAAATCGTAAGAATGGACCGTGAAACTGTGAATGGGTGATTTGATGGAGGTGGGGTATATCCCCAAATAGCGAGTTCAATTTGGAAAATGATAAACCATGATTTTCTGAAAATAGGATATCTTAAAATCAAAAGGATCTATCATCATGATGAGCCAGTTTGATTGTGGGTTATCCTAATTTCAGACAAGCCAAAATTGATTTACTGGGGATTGGTCAACCGTCGTTTTTTTTTATGGGGATTTGATGTGATTCAATGGGGTCTACAAGGGGACGTAAGGGATTTTTCAGGGTAATTTGCTGGGAATTGGTGATTAAGGATTCAGTGCAGTTGACTGTAATATCATTGTTTGACTGTAGTTCAGCCCTACCGATTCATCTTTGGAATGCGGATCCAATGAGATTAGACACTACTTAGTTGACACTTGGGATAATTGATAATCTTACGTATCGGCACCAGGTGGGCCTTGAGAGATATGTAATTCAGCTGCTTGAAACCAACCATATCTACCCTCCAGCAATCATGGCCCACAGCAATGAAATTCATCATGGACCATTTTCCCAGCTATTTAGATCCATTTAGTTCATGGATTGTTCCCATGGATTTTCCCATTCAAAACCTTCATCGTGGCATTTTGCTGCCGGTCTCGGCACCCCAGGTGAGTAACACGGCCCTGGCGGCCCGTGAATGCCTGCGGGTGGTGGCGCGCGCCAATCCCTCGCAAGCGGTACCAGTGGTGCTGGAGGCGCCAATGCTTGTTGGCACAAGATGTTCAGATTTTATTTATGGAGTATTTTTATGGTGATTTAATGGTGAATTAATGGGATTGAATGGAGTTTCATAGTGAGTTTGAAATGGATGAAGTAGTGATTCAATGTTGATTTTTTATGGTGATCGTATTGGTACGAACGGGATGTTAAACCGGTCAGCAAATCCACGGAGGGGCCAAGTCTATGGCAGTCTCAGTAGAAGAAAACAAAACAGCCAGGCATACCAACTATGACTCAGGGTACCTAGGGTGCCAGGTTCTTGACCCATAACCATGTGAAAACAGTGGTCTAATATGCTATAATTCCGTTCATCCAAGTAATATGTTTATATCGGATGATAAATATTCGCTGGTGATTATCATATTTGTCCAAATCAACACAGGTTATATTGAATTTGACAATTGATAGATTAGATTGAATTATAGCATATTCTTATATCAATGGTCTAGTTTTATCGAATTGTCTATTTAGTCTATTTCCTTATAACTGATTGTTATAACTGATTACGACTTGGAGCTATATACATCTATATACCAAATATTGACCGTGGCCCATCCATGTTGAATTCCTCTGATATCCCAGGCGGCCCAGGCGGCATCTGCGAGTCCCGATGCCCTTTGGACGAACCACACGGAACCGTGGTCCTGGTTCACCATGAAAAAGGGCGGATTTGGGGTGGAAAACATGAGAATTTTACATATTTTACCTTGAAAGATATGGATTTCACCAATGCATCATGGAAATGGGCTCTGAAAATTGGGGATACACCAATTTATGGCAAATTTGATTGGGAAAATGAATTTCTAAACCAGGGAATTTCGGGGTACGTGTATTTTTTTCAGACCCAAGGGACCTGCGGATCTTGGTCATTCTTTATTAGGATATCCAGTTTTTGGGGGACAATGGGGTACACTGATTTTGACCTATTGACCTTATATAATATATATATATATACATATGTATATATATATATAATTTATATATAGGGGTTATATTGGAAGATGAATATCCGTCAGCCTATCAGTTATGAATTGATGTAAATATTGGACAGCAGAAACACCATTGAGTTTTTGTTTGACACAGCCATTGTGGCGTCAGAGGGTTCAACCCATGGACGTCACCTGCATTGACTCATGGGACTGGAGATGGCTCGCCAGTGAGGGATTGGGATCGCCAGTTCAATGCGGATTTAACTGGCACAAAGAAAAGGTTATGTTTCCGAAGAATTATTCTGATTGTCTAATCCGAAATGCTATTATGATGGCTTTAAACCTGTGTGATTTTCTCTATATATATATATATGTAAACACATGACACATGCCATTTTTCTATCCCTGTGAAAAGCCCATTATTGCCTGGTTCATGCTGTTCAGCTATCATTACTTTTCAGTTATCATTAATAGATTTCAACGGAGATCCGTTGTCCGACCTAGGCGTTGGATCGAGCAGCTGCCGTGCATGCGGCACCTTGCTATCTTTGATGGGCTGGGATGAGTCGGAATCATTGAAACTGGATGGAGGAGATAGTAGTTGTCCTTTCTTCGTGGCGGATGTCTTGGTAAAACGTCAGATAATTATTTAGCGAAGTCCTACCATGTGTTTTCCGATTCATCTAGTGATCCCATTCGCTTGGTTTTTGCTTAAACTCCTCGACGTCTGCTGCTTCAATACCACGAAGAATGCTAGTGATGTTGCCTATCGGCTCAGTGAGTTAATCTCTTGCTATGGGGAAGTATACATCTAACCAGCCAGCAACACCCAGAAGTGTGGTAAACCCAATGCTATAGACATGTAGCCTTTGGATGCATTTGGGGATGCCTACACCATCCATTTATGGAAATTTTGGGGATTGGTTATTCTTGGGTTTACCACATTAGATGTTTAAGAATTTGCCAACAAAACTTACAAACCTATACAAACGAAACAACTATCCATTGGATAGCTAAACAATATTAAGCTTATCTATTTTGCCATGGACTTAGCAGTTCAGATGGTAAATCATCTGAAATTCCCATTTAAAGACCATTGAATCGCAGTAAATTACCAACACAGCATAACTTGAATAGGTAAAATCAACATAGAATCCCCATTAAATGACACTTGGAGTAACTTCCTCAGAGACGCCAAAAAGTGTTTCCAGAATCTTATAAAAGGAACATGTGCATCCTATTTCCAGGCTTCAAACTTTTTCTATGTGGGGGTTGCTATTTCTACTAGGTGAACATGTCCATTACCATCAAAACCCACCTAAAACCTGGAAATCACTAGTTCTAATGTCCATAAAAACACATAAAAACCATGAAATTTCACTCAAACCACCATCAAATCCCCTTCGATCAGCGAACATCCCAGTCTCTTCTTGTCCTCCAGGTGGCCTTTGCGCTCTCCGGCGCCCGGGAGGTGCTGTTTGGCTGAGATTTTCACCATTTTGAGTGGCTAAATCAACGATTTCGACTGGACCATTTCTAATAGCTAGAATTACCAGAGGGTAACCACTATCATATGAATTTATGAAAATAATTAATGTTCTTTAGCATTAAGAATGGTCAATGATATATGGTTCATTTATTGAGAATATTTACCATTGTGAACCATTATTTACCATTAACCATAGTTATTAACCATAGTTCTTAACCATTATAACAACATTGATTCATAATAGTTAATTAAGAATGCTACTAATGGATACCTTTTAGGGATTTAGTCGTGAACATGTCCAATTTGTTTTCTCCACTGGAATGGTTGAAGGGAGAGCGTAGGTCAACCACGGGAATGGTTCCGTTGAATTATATAATGGTTAGTAAGTTAATTAACATATAGAATGGTAAATTGGTTGACACCATTGTAATATAAGTATTTTTGTATGATGTTAATTATGGTTGATTCCATTAATTATCATATGCGACAATAGATTGGTTGATAGTTGGTTGACACCATTGTCGCATTAAGACTATTAGATAGTAGTTATAGCTATTTATGGTTAATCATAATCACTATGGCTCATAATGGTTAATAACTATAGTTAATCATGGTTGAGAATGGTTACTAAAAGACTAATGGATAAACATGATTAATAACTATGGTCAATAACTATGGCCAGTCATGGTCAAGAACTATCAATGATGGTTCAAAGATGGTTAATGGTTAATAATATCTTACTGAGTGATGGTTAACAACCTGCTAATCATGGCTAGTGATGGTTAGTAATGGATATTGAATGGTTAATAGTGGCCAATGACGCTTAATACTGATGGTCAATAACTATTGTTAATCATGGTTCAGAATGGTTACTAATGGATAAGAATCGTTCATAATGATTAATGATGGTTGGTGTTGGTTCACAGTAAGTGCTTTGCACGCTGGTGCCCTGTGCCGGTTCGCTTATACCCCCCTTCGAACTACAGTTTTGCTCCACCACCATAAACCCTTGATAAGTTAGTTATGAAAAACTTAGTTAGCTATGGGGCACCACCTTGTATGATATATTGATGATACATATAGTACATAGATGTACATAGAGAAATGTATATTATGTATATATTATATATATACCGACATATATATATATAATGACGTGAAGATGTAATATACGGGGAGTATTTTGGACTTTAACCATCAAATAATAGGGTTTGACCCTACGTGTATGTATACAAATATATATATACATAGATATGAGTACTTGTTGCATGTCTAGCCCTACTGTATAGATATAGATAGGGATATTGGGCACTTTAACCACCAAATTTGGATTTAACCCACAAACGATTGGAATACATGCATTTACTGGATATGTTCTGCAAAAGAAACACATACATATACCGATTCAAACTTGCACACAATCATGGGAATATATATATATATATATACACTCATATACGTCTCTACATTAGAAGATGTTCATGATTATCAAGTGTTTTCCAGTGATTTCCACATGTTGCCCAAGCTCCCATTGACCGCACCGCAAGGCGCCTGCCGGTTGGGCAGTGCCATTGGTGTGGCGCCACAGCCGAGCCACGGTTACTGGGATTTGATGGGATTGAACGAGAAGTATTGGAATATCATCAGAGACACTGGGAGATATCGTGGGATACCCTCTGGTTATTTAACACAACTATGGGAAATGCACCTTTTATAGATGATGTACCTATCAAAATGGTGATGTTCCATGGCGAACTGTTAAAGAACCAGAGGGTATATAATGAGAATGTGATGGGAATGTTAACCACAATGTCAACCCTGTACTAACAAAGCCCTATAGGCTGTTGATCATTGGAGGGGTACCGGTACCATTTAAGATCATTTAAGTATTTAACTGCATCGCTTTTTTGGGGGTAGCACCCTAACCAATAAACCAGGGTTTGTTAGTCCGAGTTTGACGTTACCTCTGTTTGGGTTTGTTCTAGTTGCTTGATGGTGACCTTTAAATACTCCACGAACCGGGAGTCCCTCAACCAACTAGTAGCTGCGGGGACGACAGAAGGTTGTGTGCCCACAGCCAATCCGCAATTGTCTATAAATTGCCACGTTTCATAGCTAATGTCTATAAAGATTATAAAGGGGCAATCTATAACATAGCTGACTCTTGGATTGCCAGAGAGTACTACAGAAAATTGTCCCTTTACCATAACATTCCCAAGTTTATTCCCATGCTATTCTCCTGATTTTTGGCTGCCAGATTGGTAGTTTTTTGGGGGTCTCCCCGATGGACTTCGCGGTTTGCGCAAGTCTCGGTGTGAAGATGATCTTGATGGATCAACCACAAATTGGAGAAGACCAATGGTACCATCAATTTGTTGCCATCAACCGAGGGAAAACAGGCGTTTTTGACACCTCATTTTTGGGATTTTTCAGCAACACATGTGATGATGGATCAGCTCCTTTTCAAATATATTTGTGGTGGATGAACATCCGCAAATATCAGCTATTTTGATCTATTTTGGTAAGTACCAGGGGTACAAGCTTTTTACATATCCCCTACTTCACTATTTTAGTTTGATCATTGTTCTGCAAAGATACGATGCGAGCAGCACTGACTTCTCAAGGGGGAAATGGCGCCACTTGTGGCTCAAGTGTTTATCTGCAACTGCATGATATTCCGGGTACATAAACATCATACCCTCTGGTAATCAGCGATGGACATTCACCACTTTTAAAGGTAATTCAAGTGTAATTCAACTATGAATGGCCATTTTCCAGTTCGCAAACTGCTAAACCTACCAGATGGATCCTTGGTTATACATAGATCTACCACAGTCGTTTGCGTGTTTTGAGTCTCTATGGGATGATTTTTAGCAGATCACTTGGCCCAGAGGTCATTTCACTGTTGATTTGTCCCGGAAAGTACCCAGCAATCAGAAACCAATTGATATGTTCAATTGGAAAGATGTATCAATTTGTTATTGGTTGCCATGCAATTTATCATAACATGCAATTTATTGTTGTATCAATTTGTCATATGGTTGGGAAAATGTCATTTGAATTCCTTTGAAAGTTCCCTTACTATAGTGTCAATCGGACAATTTATTGCGTTTGCTATACCCAACGATCTGTGTAACGCCACAAATATTCTTAGCCATTATTGACCATTATTAACCATCATTAATAATTAACATCCATTAACCTTTCTTAACCATGATTAATCATCATTCACCATTAGTAACAATAGTTAACCATTGTTAGACCATACATTAGCCATCCTTAGCCGTTACCCTCTGGTAATTTAACATAGCTATTGAAAATTGCCAATTTATAGTTGACTTACCTTACCTATTTTACATGGTGATGGTCCATAGCAAAATGTCAGTTTACCAGAGGGTAACCACCAGTACTATCCACTATTAATCACTATTATACAATCATTATTAATCACCATTATTAACCATTGAGATAGCCAAAACGATCAATAATATCCCACAAATTAATACCCCATTATTATATATTATTATTATTGATATATATATATATATATAGATATAAATCATAAATATCCCATTCTTAACAACTATTAATCACCATCATGAACGTTTCTTATAGCCAAACCATACCTTGAGATCCCCGCCAGGCCCGAGCATTGAGCGACTCAGCGGTGTGGGTGCGGCAGGTGGGCGAGCCGAAAACTTCGGCGCGCTCGGAGGGGATCCCCAAAGATCTGGGGTCCCGAAATACCTTTTATACAACCGATATTTATATATATATATATGATATATATATATATATATGATAGCATATATATATACATATGATATATATATATATATATATGCTATATATATATGCTATATATATATGCTATATATATATGCTATATATAT
>Ga0126342_10013029_pt1 | contig 14770 bp, 10 predicted proteins | sample Cyp1metagenome_FD_92528 | JGI IMG/M metagenome (GOLD analysis project Ga0126342, IMG submission 92528) | Coral microbial communities from Lord Howe Island, Old Settlement Bay, Australia - Cyphastrea 1 metagenome | ecosystem: Host-associated > Invertebrates > Cnidaria > Coral ... | reverse complement strand
GCAGCTTTCAGGGGATATTTTGCAGTTTGATATCCTCATCCATTCTACGGATGATTTGTTGGACAATCAGTGCTACGAGAGCTTACTTCGAGTTTGTGCCTCCGGAATTGTTGCTTATGCTGGGGCTTCTCCCAGCTGTTGCGAGTATTCGTGTTTAAAGCGTTTAAAGTTGAGGCCAGGTGGACCTCCAGCGTTGAGAACCCCTGAATTCTTGCAAGGTCGTCCGGACCTGACGAGTATACAATTGTTGCGTGTCCAAGAAAGTAGTACCATGTTAGAGCGATGTATAATTTGTATCAGATTAGTCTCATCTTCTGGGGGACATGGTCACCTCGAGCAACCGGCTTCGGCTATGAGTTGGGATGAGCCATTTGGTCAGCAATACCTCCAACAGGAGGCCGGTAGTTGCGTTTCTATTTCCGCTTGTGGTTACGGCAGAGATTGGAGTAAAACATGGTTGTTAGCATCCACTTTTTCTGAGATTAAGAAACTTGCGTGGTCTTGTCCACATCCGCAGGGCACTTATCAACAAATAGCAGGTGCCCTTGCACCTGAAGGACATTTCCTTAGCCGGGATACAGCCCAGTATCCACCTTTGTTAGCTGCGAAATTTGCTGAGCTGATTCTTCCATTGCTTACAACCAATGATACTACTATTGCACTTTCCCATTTGGACCAATGTTTGCCAGTCAAATCCATTGCGGATCCACCTTTCCCTAGGCAGGATGGGGGCGGTTTTGCCTCCCAAGCAGACTGGAGTGTACAACATTCCTATGAAGATTATTTTAAAACTCTCCGTCAAATTTTTTTCTAACATATTATGGATAATCGACTTGATAAAGTAATCCTTAGTGCTTTTGCCAGCAGATCGGAATTTCCTCCTTTTTCGATGGAGAAACTTGCACCATTTAGACATTTTTTGGATGAATTCCTGATGGCCTAAGGCCATGTGCCCGACTGGACCATTCCTAAAGATCAGAACATTGCATTGTTCATTTTGCAGAGTCTCTGTCAGTGCATGGAGGATCCAGACACTGACTTGTTTCCGTATCTCATCGAGGGCGTGCCATTAGGTATTAATGAAAATATCGCCCCATCGAAGTGCTTTCCTTTGCATCCCCCTTCAACTGAGTTTGATCCACCTTTACTATCGGTGCATCATACCAACTGGAGTTCCGCAGAAGACGACCCTGAGACAGTTCGCGACCTCATCCAAAAAGAGGTAGATTTCGGATGGGTCGAACAGTTTCCAGGCAACCTGGAGGATGCTCAGCAATTTTTTGGAAATGGGTTAGCCATAGGCCGACTAGGTTTGGCACTTAGTGACAGCCGCCCACCACGTTTAGTTCTTGACTCCACCGTATGCGGTGTCAACCCCCAGTGTAAAATTCCTGAAAAAGCCCAGCTCCCGACTGCCCGGGACGTCTTGAGATCATATCCCCTTAGGCAATCTAATAAAGAATTATCCGGGGTGTCTTTTGACGTAAAGAGTGCTCATAAACAGGTGGCAGTCCACCCCAAAGATAGGGGCTATCTTTGTTTTCAGTTCCAAGGTAAGATTTTCTATTACAAAAATTGCCGATTCGGAGCGGTTGTCTCTGCTCATTTTTGGTCACGTCTCGGGGGCGCTTACCAGAGGTTATTTCACAGGTTGTGCTTCCTTCCTCACGCAGCTTTTTTGTACGTTGATGACCTTCTTTGGATTCAAGAAACAACCGTAATTGGACTCAGTGCTGCTGTGATTGCGATACTTTGCTTGTTGACAGGTTTACCGATTTCATGGAAAAAATGTGAGCTTGGATCAAGTATTGTCTGGATTGGTTGGTCATTCCATATCAGATCAGGTTTCGTTTCATTGCCTGAGTCCAAACACCAGAAACTGTTGGATTTACTCCAAAAATTGCAATCCTCATCCCATTATTCTCGCAAAACTTTGGAAAAAAAATTAGGACTAGCCTTATGGGTTACCCAGCTATAGCCGGACATGCGTATTTGGCTGCATAACTTGTACCGCGACCTACATTCGATTCCGGCTTCACAATTTTCAGTTGAACCCGGTAATTGGGATCAAATCCTGTCCTGTATTTCCGATGACCTCATTTTCACATCCAAACCGCCACATACTGCGATTCCAGTTCAAGGCCATTTGGTGCAAGTGCGACACCATGCAATGTCCACTAAATTGGATTTGCAAAATTGTTTACTTTCCGATAAACGGATTTGGTTAAGAATTAGAGACCCTAATTCCTCCAAAAGGAAGCTGTCATCATCATCCATTCGGATTTTACAATTGTATTCTCAATGGCTCCAAAATCTTTCTCCAATGCGATCAATGTGGCCAAAACCTGTTTGGCAAGGATTATGCGTAGCCGATGCCTATGCTGCTGGCCCTAAAGCTGGCATCGGTGGTGCCATATTTTTGCCATCCGGCGCATGCACTTGGTTCAGCCTTCAACTGCAGCATTCCGATTTTAAGTCTCTGAATATTCCGATCCATGAAGATTTACAGAAAGATATAGCTTCTCTTGAGACATTGGCTCAAATTGCTTTAGTATTTATCACGATTCCGGAATTTCCCGGCGTTCGCATTCCCATTAAGATTTCCACTCTTTCTGATAACACTGGTGCTAAGGCCGTGTCCAATAAATTATTTACGACAAATTTACCACTGGCCTTGTTTTTGGAAAAACTATGTTTGCTCATTTCCACATCCCATGTGGAAGTTGATGTAAACCACATCCCAGGCAAGGACAATACTTATGCCGATGCCCTTAGTCGATGGGATAACTCAGGTGACCCACCGTGCAATTTTCTTCTCAAAGACCGCTTCGAACTTCAACTTTCGACTTTGTGGAAACTTGACAGGATGCCGAAACTTGTCCCTTCATCCGCATGGATTCCTTGGAAACTTCCAGGGTCGTAGTTGTGAATCGTTGCCAAATTTTCCTTTTTGCGAATTGCTGGATAATCCCACTTGTTATAAGGGGTTTGTGTTGGCGGTCTTATCCATAGTTGTCAATAGTTGTTTAGGGGAATTGAGATCCATTGACAACATGTTTTGGATCGAAGGATCAGATCGTTGCTGGACAAATTATCCAGTAATGCAAAAAGAGAATACTGAATAAGCGCGAGTGATTTCGTGGGAAATTCAAGATGTTAATTATTGGAAAATTGTAAAAATTTATTTGAATGCTTTTGTAAATAAATACATATGTATATATATATATGTATTTAAGTGTTTGCGTTTTATAGTTTGGTTATATCTCTTGTATGTAATATAATTAGTTATGTAATGAATATCCACCTTGAACTATTACTGTATTCGTTCAGTGTTGTTTGTAGGGGGCATTTCATGAAATATTATGACCACTACATTTTGGCTCAAGGTGGCATTCATAACATAACTGCGTTTGCTGTTGCTTTCAACTTTAAATTTCCCCCCCACCACACCTCTTTTGGTGCTATCACTCTTCAGTAGATCCAATTTTACGAATTTATGTATCATCATCAGATGATCTTTCAGGCCGTGAACAGCACGTCATATCGTAGTACGATTCTTGCATTCGGCGTTCCGATTCCGATCATTCAGATATCTCACAAGTGATACTCCGTAATGTTTTCTGTCCGACGTTGGCATCCGAACCTTCCAACCAGAGCATCCGTTGCATTCGCCGTAGCAACCTCCAGTATCGAATTCATGAATTCAAGAATTTCCATTGCGTGTACCCCTTATGTCTGAGACATTCGGGGGGAATTGAGATCCATTGACAACATGTTTTGGATCGAAGGATCAGATCGTTGCTTGACAAATTATCCAGCAATGCAAAAAGAGAATACTGAATAAGCGCGAGTGATTTCGTGGGAAATTCAAGATGTCAATTATTGGAAAATTGTGAAAACTTATTTGAATGCTTTTGTAAATAAATACATATGTATATATATGTATTTAAGTGTTTGTGTTTTATAGTTTGGTTATATCTCTTGTATGTGATATAACTAGTTATGTAATGAATGTCCACCTTGAACTTGCAGGTATTATGTCAGTTTTGTTTTTCCCATAGGAATTTCGGGTGTTTTGACCTTGTTTGTTTGATAGTTTCTAGTACCTATATTATTTTTCCCATAGGAATTACGGTAATTTGTAACATCATTTATTCGTGAATGGGACATATATATGCTGCAACACCTGGGCAGAACCCAGGCGTTGCGCGTATTTTTATATACAACATATTTTTCAGTACAGAAATTTTTACACCCATACACAGAAATTTTTGCATGTGGACACTTCTGCACACAACTTTTTTTAACACAGGAGCTTTTCTACACAAACGCTTTTGCACAGAAATAACTTTACACACAAATAAGTACATACAGAAGCTTGCACCCATAATTATTTTCACACGCAATTTCTTGTTAAATAAAAATTATTTATTTTCAAATATATTTACAGACATACAATTTTTTTCCCCAAACATGTGATTAGATTCAAAATGTTTTTTTCACATATATAAGTTTTTTTTATATTACATTCAATCTTCACGCAGAAGTATATACAAACAAAAGCTTTTGCACAACGGTAATCTCCAATAAAAACTAGCAGCGCTAACTGCTGAATTGCTGCAAGCGACGCCACCTCATGATATCCACCATATTGTTGGCTTTCATCCATGAAGGCTACCTACACCTGTGAAAGCCATGTGCCAAAGGAAGAATAGTGCATTATGAATTTAGCAGTGAGGATCCGTTTTTGACCAATGACTCTCGATTTTGATCGCTACAAGGAACATCGATGCGGGTGTATAAATTTCGCCTTTGCCTTCCGCTATACGGCCCAGCAGTCGCTCAAAAAAATGACCGGTAGGGGGTACAAGGTAACAGATTTGATCACTCAAGGCCTTGGTAACCACATTTTCCTTAGTAAAAAGAACAGTTGCAAAGTCACTGAGCACGCAGCTCATCGCAATGAGGAGCCCAGCGAGCGGGTTTTACCAGCTCCAAACATTTCTGCAATACAGGGATCTAACCGCAGATATATAGATAGACAGATAGGCAGGTAGACAGCTAGACAGATGAAGGGGAGAGAGAGAGAGAGATAGATAGAGAGATAGATAGATAGATAGATAGATAGGTAATTAGATAAAAGAGAAAGAGAGAGAGAGAGATAGATAGATAGATAGATAAATAGATAGATAGATAGGTAATTAGATGAAAGACAAAGAAAGAGAGAGAGAGAGATAAATAGATAGATAAAACATTGTAAGCAACAGAGAAACTGTGCCTGCGGGAACCATCCCCATGCGAAGCTGGCTATCAACACCTCCCATTAAATACTAGTGCCAGACAAAACTTACCCATGTGAGAGTGTTTGCCTCCGATATCTTGCCGTGCAAGCGCGAGCGGATCCCAATTTCCCGCAAATTTAATGTCGACCGACTGCCCCGCTCGGACTCGCCATTTATCATGGAAGCAATACGGTTGCACAGATCCTAATTAAAGCTTGTGCGAAGGCAACTTTTATATACAAAAACTTTCACACACGGCAACTTTTATACACAGAAGCTTTTACACACAGATACTTTTTTACAGAACAATTTTTACAGACAAGAACTTTTGCACATACACACTTTCACACACAGAAATGTTTATCGACGTAATTTTTTACAGACAGAATCATTTGCAGACATAAGGGTTTACACACAGACACTTTCACGCGCACAGTCTTTTTACAAACAAATATATCTAATTACCTTTGTTGTCCACGGTCTAACATCGTGTCGTCCAAAAAGGTTGTTCCAAAGCCGTGAAAATCGCAATTAACTTATTTTTTGGCTACGGAAAGGGTTGTAACCAAAACCTTTGGCAAATCCAGCGCTATTTATTGCGATCGAATCTAATTTCGTACAAAGGGTTGCTATCGGCACACCAAGAACGTAATTTCGATTTTTTTTTTATTATTGAACCTAATTACGCACAAAAGGATTACCTTTAACATTTAAAAATTACAATTTTACCCCAATTTTTGGCGATCGAACTCATTTCGTCCGTAAGGGTTATTATTAACAGTTAAACCTCATAATTTACAACACTTTTTAGCAATAACATCTTATTTCGTGCAAAATTAATTATAACAAAAATGTCAAAATCGGCAATTAAACCTAATTTGGTGTCAAGAGGTTATTATGGTTTTTTAAAAATCGTAATTTTCGTACGGAAAGGTTCCGTTTCCTATTAGTATTTTTATTTTAATCTTAATTATTACGTCGCTTAAGGAATTTAAGATATCGAAATACACAAATACACTTAAAAATGCTTAAAAACCTCCAAGGTATCTTTTTTTTAAAAAATAATTATAATAATTCAATGCCCGGAATTTTACAAAAATATATTATACTTAACTTATTTTTTTAAAATATATTTAATTTTTAATTATATTATTAATTTAAATTATTTATTTATAAAATAATCATATAAAAATAAATATTTAATATATATATTTCAAAATTTCAATTTTCAATAAATTAATAAACTAAAATAAAACAAATTTAAACATATTTAAAAATATAAAATATAAATTTTATATAAAATATTAATATTAAAATTATAACAAACCATAAATCACAAAAATTCAAATCAAAAATAAAAATATCAAAATTAAATATGTAGATTTCAAAAATCACACCGAATTTTATTAAGAATTTCAATTATAAATCAAACCTCCCATCTCATTCATCAAAGCACTACTTCTTATCACATCACTTGTCACAGATATATCATACAACAACACTCATCACGGCACCTCTTCTCACACCTGGCTTTAGTATGTCAGGCGCACTACACAATGCCTTCTGGAGGGGTTGCAGCGCGCGTGGCCGCCGCTTGGGCCGCAGTTATCGTGTTGCCGGCGCAGTACACAGAGAGTCTCTGCGCGTGGCCGCCGCTTGGGCGGCGTCTGCCTTTCATATGGTAGGCGCAGTACACAGAACCTTCTGGAGGAGCTGCGGCGTGCGTGGCCGATGCTTGGGCCGCGCCTGCCTTTCGTGTGGTAAGCGCAGTACACAGAGCCTTCTAGAGGAGCTGCGGTGCGCGTGGCCGATGCTTGGGCCGCGCCTGCCTTTCGTGTGGTAAGCGCAGTACACAGAGCCTTCTAGAGGAGCTGCGGTGCGCGTGGCCGCCGCTTGGGCCGCGACTGGCTTTCACACACCATCTTTGACACCACATCATTGACACATACCATCTTTCACAAACCGTCACAGACCATTTTTCACACACCATCTTTCACTTGACACATCATCTTTCACACACAACTTTGTCACACACCATCTTTCACCACACCATCTTTGTCACACACCATCTTTCCTCCACCTCCTCCTTTGTTCTTCCTTCCTTCCCCGTCCCCGCTACAACATTTCTTGCTCATTATTAATAGATATAATAATAGATGTAATCATATATATAATAATATATTAATATATATATATCATAATATATTAGAATATATTTTATATCATTAAATAATATTAGTTTTTTTAATGCAAATTATTATATATTTAAAAAAAATAATCTATATCCTTACAAATTATTTTCAATTGCTATGAATCATTAAATATAATCAACTACCATCCAACATCATAGAATATTTTTATCTATCATTAAATATCATTATATATCATTATTTATCATTCAATGTAATCAAATATTATTATATATCTATAATGAAATGTCATCAAATATCATTAATTATCATGAAATTTCATTATATATCATTATCTATCTATATATATATATTTATATATTTATATCATCACATATATTTACATATCATTATATTATTGCAAATTATCACATACCATATATATACATAATCATATATATATATATCATTATGTATCATTGAATAACAGTGCCTATTATTGTATATCTCTATACAGCGTTATTCCATGATTAAACACTGGATATTACCTTTATCGATTATTTAAAATATCAAATGATTTTTGCGATCTGCTTTATTCAAGCAAAATGCGGATTCAACATTTAAAATGGTCGGCGTCGAAGTAAGACAATCTAAATTCTTGGTTCAGTTTTGAAATGAATCAGGCAACAAAGAATCCTGAACTGAATATTATACATGATTTCTAACTGACATGAACTCAAGTGTGACATGCTGATCACCCTGCATTAGATGAACATTGGCCTGAAGATATCTCGTTCGTTTTGGTTCAGCATCATTTAACTCAATTCGTTCAGAATGCTTCAGAAATATCCCATTTGTCTGCTTCAACTTGCTGACCATCCAGCAGCATGTCAACAGTTAGATTACAACAACCAACCCTTGGGGGAGTGCAATTGATTTTCAGTCGAGAGTTAAGGAACTGAGCTTTTGCTATGAAACTTCCATGTAAAAAAAAGAGGCACGCATCATATGAACATATAACATATGGGTGTCATTTAAAATGGGGGATCTACAAATCAGCACAGGTTTTGAATAGTAAAGTTGTCTAATTTTGGATGATTTGGGGGTACCACCATTTTAGGAAAAACCCATATGTATTTTGATGTATTTTGGCGCCTTCAGATGGGCCAATGTGATAAGACCAATTAACCTAGCCACCCTCAATTCACCGGAGTATCAGTTTCACCATGTTTCTTACATAAGTTATGTTAACATTTAAATAACTATGACTCTTGGATATGTAGATATGTTGATTGAAAGTTATTCTCATTAATTGAATCACTAATAGTTGTCACAGTTCCCAGATATATCAACATGTGATATGTGACATCACTCTTTACTGGGTTTACGACATCAACATCTTTTTTGACAGCCCACATTACAATCAGTTCAGAACGATCCCGTGATCAATCGCACTCTGAGGTCCCATAAACTGGCTGCGAGGCATCAGTACGTGAAACCTCAACTGCACCTGGAGAAAGGTTTCCAACCTTGCCAACCTTACAGTAGATGCGCTCCTGCCACAAAAAAAAAGTTTAGGTTATAAAATACATTCCAGTTTACAAAATAGCAATCGGTCATAGCATACAATATACATATATGTATATATTCATAAATAATATCATGGGATAGTAATCATCCATCTGAATGAATCATAACAACCTCCAAGATGGTGACCCCAGCGATGTTTGTTGATGAATGAAACAAATTAACTAGGTCGCTGTTTCTACCGTACATCCTAGCTATCCTACACTTTGTTCAATGAACTTGGCTAACGAACTAGGGCACCACTTTGCAGGTAGGATGACAAACAATCAAGAAGTCAAAACACAAGCCAGTTTTACAATTCAAAAACTCACATGGATTGGATGCACTAAAAATATAGATATTAATATCCCAATGTTCAATACACAATGACAGGTGAGTCTCCAACAACTCTGAGTTTCCCTCCTGGCCTTGAAATCACAGCAAACATCGCAGGGATCCAACAGATTTGGGCCTAGCAGCGGTGAATCCGTTCACCTGCCGGTCTGATACCCGCAACCATGCCTCTCAGCGCTAAATCCAGCAACATTGAATACAGGGACAGATTCACTTGTGGGCCAGTGCCCACCAATGTCAAATCGTCATCTTGGATCATGCTAGCCAGGCTGGATGATCAAAAGTCGACTTGAAAAAAAAACATTTTGAACAAATCTGAAACACCATCATTTTTCTCGAAAACAGTGTCATATTGAGACATTCCCTGTCTGTTTCCTCTTAAATAACAATCTGGGCAAACTCCATGAAATTTCACCATCTAGCAAGATTCCTTAGATAAGCATCTGGGCAACAAAATAACACAATATGTGTTTTTTCCAGGAAAAGAGCACCAGGGGAAAAACAACGACATCGTTCCCATCCTTCAAATGGGAATGGCTCAAAATTTAAGACCCAGGGGACCACAGACTTTGGTTTATCTTTAGTATTAACCATCGAAATATTAGAGAATTCAATTCTGACCCAGACCCATTTGGAGGTAACACTAGGGTTTATAACTCTAATGGCTAGGGTTTATGGTATATATATATATACATATATATATACATATATGTATATATATATATATTATATTTATTTATTTATTTAAAAAATATGTGGTATTACTATGTTTTACCCAATGACTTGACTCATCCCCAAATCACATCAACCCCCACCGGAAAAAACACCTCGCCAGGGCTTTCGTCGGAGTCTTCACCTGGAACGGGAGGATCTCGCCGTGGGTCACCGACCAAACATGGTGGACTAATAAATCAAAAATCATTGGAATGACTTAGGGCCACTGAAAAAAGTAAGAAATACTCAATTCAATGAATTCAATAGCTAAATAAAATAGAATAACAGAATAACATCAATAAAATAGTATTTTATCCGGATCCCTCCATCAACCGAGCGCAAGCTGGATCCCAGAGTTCGATGATTGTCCGAGTCCGATTAAGAGATCCATTTAGAATGGAATGTCACTATGTTTGATAGGTTTCTTTCATAGCATTGTTAAATTGGGATTTCCATTTAGTTTGATGTTCATGTTCTGTATGTTCTGTATGTCTGTATGTCTGTGTGTCTGTCTGTACGTATGGATGTGTGGATGTGTGGATGTATGGATGCATGCATGCATGCATGTGCAGTGGTGAACCCTACTGTACATATATATATATTATACATTATATGTATGTATGCCCCTTTGCACCCGAATTTCGCCAAAAATGCACATTCCAAGGTCACCACAACAAGCAGCGATTTTCAGCATCCGGGCCTCCCCAGGTTTGGAAGCCAATAATCTCAAGCCCTGGCAGGTTTGGCATCGTAAATGGTGAGGTTCAAAGAAAAACACAGGATTAATTTAGGGGATGAAACAACCCCAGAATAGTTTTTTGATTGAAATATCTTATCTAACCATGTGGTTTACTTATGAATATTTAACACCCCCAAACGAAACCAATGGAACCAATGGTGAATGTAGGGTATGAAATCACATATTTGGGACCATAGAATGATGGGGTTGTTAAATACTAGGGGATGGCATTATGGCTGACAAATGGCTGGGCGGAAAAACGTCTGCAGTGATCTGGGTGCAGTTTAGCCTGCGACCACCGGTTCAAGGGGGTCGATCATGTACCTACCAATAACTGGGGGTTTGTCTGGGAGATCGGGTCCATCATTGTCATTTGCATTCTTTGGGCACTAAAAACTGCTGTAGTATCACATATTACAGCAAGCCCGCAAAGCTTTATTTGGGCTTTGCAACAGGTACGAGTATCCTCCAAGTACAGTATCACTATCGTGATTACATTGGCCTTCTGCACTCTCTTCGCCTCCATGCCTCCGAACCTTCTGAGCACTTCCAAGTGCAGTGGTGGGAGAGTGAAGGTTCTTTGTGATATCTTTCGAATTCTCCTGCTCTGCTCTGTCCACCAAGTCCTTGACATCTGCATAGTGGAGCCTTCTGGATAGGCTTTCTTCAACGCAGGAGCTCTTGTTGCTGCTCGCTGTAGCTCTGGTCGAACTCGTTGTTGGGAACTGGAAGTTGCGCCTTCTATGGATGGCCATGGTGTGCATTTGTCTAAAAATAGGGCATCCTAAAACCAAACCGTTTCTCTTCATTTTTTTCCTCCTTGTTTAATGGCAATAAAACGAGGTGTCCTATTCTCCATTTCCAAGTAAACCCATACAATGTTTTTGGTGATAGATTTACGCAGTTGTGGTTGGTTTATACCTCCAAAGATCAACTTTTCATGATCCCGCATTTCCAAACATACCCACAAAACAAATATCTTCTCCATTACTAGTCACTAGATAAACATCCCAAGCAATATCCCATTCAGAACAATTTCTAACAGTTTATGACCCGTGGATTTCCAACATATGTGATGAATAATGTATCATGTGTAGAATAGATATTATATGATAATATATCATATCATACTATATTGTATTCCTATATTCACTTCAACAACATATTTCAATATATTTCACATCCCATGTCTCAAATATCCCATGAGAACCTTTCGAAGTCATCGCCATCCTGCTGGCCTCCTGAACCTTTCGAGGCTGCAGCCCTGAGGCCTCGATGGCAACGTATCGGAAGCTTCCGTAGTCATGGAGGTACCCCCATAGCTGGATGGTATGGAAAATCCCAGAAAAATGGTACGTAACATGGGGTAACCTGGGGTAACCCGAAAAATTTACGAAACCTCCAAATGGTTACAGGATCGAAATCCAAAAAAACATGTTTTATTTTGGAATTATACTGATTCCTTCAAGCTGGGACAAGGCCCAGCTACACCATTCCTGTGACGTCCACCTGGGAAGTCTCTTGTTCACATCCCACACCCTCCTTGCAGCAATGTCGTCCATCATTTATGGCAGAAAAGAAACAATTTGCCCTGGGTAATTTTTGAATCATTCAGTTTTTGCGAGCAAATCATGTGGATCCATTGACCTGTGGCTAACAAACTGTTTGATCTTCAAAGTTTGGAAGGTTGACTGGTACGGATGATGAACTCGGAAGAGGCAACTTTGTAGTGATGGAAGACTGAAGAAAAGAATCGCCTCAATACTTCTCCATATCTGAAACTTGAGCTACGACCTACAGCATGTAGATGGAAATCTATGGAAATGTATAATAAGGGTATATAATCTGGATTCCAACCATTTCCAACCTTAATATTGGCTATAAATCGACCCAACGTTAACCCGAAAAAAGCATCTAAGACTGCGGCCGCGCTCGTGGGCCTCACTGGCCTGAGACATCATGGGGGTGTAAAGTGGGGTCCAGATTGGATAATTACACAACAGTAATCAACAGTATATGTACAACACAAGTATATGATAGATGTAGTTACTTAAATTATAAACCAACTTAGTGGACAACTAGGCGGCTTGATGCTGGCCATGTGGATGCGTATGCAAATGGAGTGCATCTTCAAAATGATGATTTTTATATGGAGACTAATAATAATCCATACCCATCCATATCCTACTTTCAGACAAACCCATTTATTCAAAAAGAAGATCATGATGATCATGAACATGGAACAAACCAGTCCCGGCTGCTTCAGCCAGTCGAAACACTGCAAATGTGTAAATCAAAACACACCTTTGGCTGCTCGGTTTTGTGACTTGGAAACAGGAACTTGATCAGCGAGGGACCCCACACATGGTGATCTGATCATGAGGTTCCGTGGGTGCACTTACTGTAGACTCACGCACTGTAACAACTGGGGAAACTTCCCAAGCAACTGGAATTTGGTTGAGGCCTTTGACTAATTCAGCAACACCAACAACACTTCGGGGAACTGGTTTCTCATCCCCCAGGACTACATGTAAAGCCGCCAACACAACATGACATTTGCGGATAGGTCATGAGTTGGATGAGCTTAAGGACCCCCAAAAAAACCTTGAAGTTCACCTTCCATTCACCAAGCGTTTCGCCCAGCGTTTCGCCCATGTTTTCATGTCAAATTCCCCATGGTTTTTTGGACAAAACCCACTGCTAAGCCTCCACCATCCCTGCCCGCGCCTTAAGACCTGATTCAGGGCTGGAAAGTGGTAGTGAGTTTTAGTTAGTATTGTTAAGTATTGGTAGTTAGTATTTTAGTTAGTTCCTAGATGTTCTAAAAATAGCACTTGTCACTGCAGTTTTCCTGATCCTGAGGGGATCCTAGTTATGAGGTCATGAGGCCAGATGAAACCCCACAATACTTGGAGAAACGCTCGGCGTTGGGTAACTCTTGTGGACTGTGTTGGAATAGCATGAAGATCAACGAAGAATCCGTAGATTGCGTGCGTGCTGACGGGCCAATGGAAGGGATATGCACATTTTGTGTACTGCTACTTGGTCAAAGAGAATGGACTCTTGACCACAACCACATACAACCCACGGTATGTAAATACCTCTGGTCAGGTCTTTACGTGTCCTCAATCACTGTGGAACTCAAAGTTTCTACAACCGCTGAAGTCCATAAATGAAAGACGAACCCCCCAAAGCAACAATTGACGGCAAAGTTTTATCAGGAAAATCCACCTTTCAAAGCATTTGTTGGTTTCAATCATATTTGACCATTATTGATGCTGAGACGTTAGGGATATTCTTCCACTGAGCTTATCTCATGGTCAAAATATGGCCAGATACACTGCCACGTTTTTTTTTCCCAGCTGGTTGAAGTATACGCCGTCCCGAAAAAGATCGAACAGCCATTTACCCCTAATGATTCTAGTGGAATGTTACTTTATTATCTTTTTTGGTGGGAACAACACATAAAAATATCCCATTCATAAAGCAAAAGGTCAAGCTGTACAGGTTGACTGACGCACCCATATGCTGCACGGAATATTCATCCGCATTTATATATCCAAAAAATCACCCAAACGCAGGTAAATATAAATGGAGCTTTACCGGAGGGTATATCCATTGAAATATTCCCATGACATATCCTACTCAAACGATTGATTTGTTTCCCCAATTATCCATATATATATATATATAGTCATCCTGAAGTAGATAGAATATCGGACATTTTCAAAAATGATTTTCAAAAATAACAATAAATAGTTGGAATATTTTCGAAACCCTAAGTTTTTACACGTTTTTCGTCTTTGTTAAGTCATTTTTAGCCAGTTTCGGACACGGGTCTGGAGAAATTTTGAAAAAACAAGAATCAAACAACACCAAAAAGTAGATAGAATATTGTTTCAAACCAGGTAGATAGAATATTTTGAGGGAATTGTGAACACCACGCGCAGACCCCACAGCAGCTTAAGACCCTGCAAACCATATTC
>Ga0126342_10013028_pt1 | contig 14770 bp, 17 predicted proteins | sample Cyp1metagenome_FD_92528 | JGI IMG/M metagenome (GOLD analysis project Ga0126342, IMG submission 92528) | Coral microbial communities from Lord Howe Island, Old Settlement Bay, Australia - Cyphastrea 1 metagenome | ecosystem: Host-associated > Invertebrates > Cnidaria > Coral ... | reverse complement strand
TTACATACATTACATACATTACATACATTACATACATTACATACATTACATACATTACATACATTACATACATTACATTACATTACATTACATTACATTACATTACATTACATTACATTACATGCATGCATACATGCATACATGCATACATGCATACATGCATACATGCATACATGCATACATTACATACATTACATACATTACATACATTACATACATTACATACATTACATACATTACATTACATTACATTACATTACATGCATGCATACATGCATACATGCATACATGCATACATGCATACATGCATACATGCATACATAGATACATAGATACATAGATACATAGATACATAGATACATAGATACATACATACATACATACATACATACATACATCCATGCATGCATGCATACATACATACATACATACACACAGACATACATACATACATTACATTGCATTGCATTGCATTGCATTACATTACATAACATAACATAACATACATACATACATGCATATGAACATTTATACATATACATCACTGTGCATGGAACCTTTCTGAGAAAGTCCAGCTTTCCCTGAGAATGAAACAGAATAAAACTAGGAAAACAATGGTAACCAGCTACATCTCAGCCATGCGTAGCTTGGGACGCTCAGGATGCCACCAGTGTCCTGTTGAAGGACTGGCCGATGAACATGGGCTGCATCTTCTGCACGGAATCAGGACCTGTGCCACAAAGCTCTGTGCCATTTCTACGCTTGTGCCATGTTGGATTTGAACAAACCTCAAACCTGAGGGCCTGAGGGTTGGTATTGGGTTTCCCCACATTGAGTTTTAGTCCAAGAAGCCACCAAGCACCCCAGCCATGCCCAAGCCTTGCTTGTGGATGTTGCCCAAGGTCCGCTGGAACTCCTTTGAGCTGGCAATCTCCCGAAAGGCCTGCAGCCCCAATGGGGGAAGTTGAATTGCCATACTCAATGTTTTAGTATCCAGCTTCAAATGAAGCAGCTGCAATGGGCCTTCAGCAATTCCTTGGCTTCTCCCAAATTCAGCGGCCTATCTCTGGTAGACTTCCTGCCATGGGCCCAGCTGCATGGGTCACCAGTCCCTTGGGTCCCCAATCTTCGGCAGGTGTACGGCTCTGGACCTGCTGGCGTCGGAACCTGCCACATGAGGCGATGATCAGGCACCAATATCCTGCAAGGCCTGAGAGTGTCTCCAGATGCATCTGAAGGCCTTCTGAATCCCGCCTTTCCCTTTTTTAAAAGGCACCCGCTTTCTCGCACAGGTGCCACGGCAAACCAGGATGGCAATTTATCCCAGCCAAAGCCAATTGAGCAGCTCATTGGCTGGTGAAACGGCTGCTAAGCTTCCTGGTAGCTCTCCCATCCACATGAAAAATGTTGGAAGCGTTGGTGCACCAGGAAAGTCGGAGTGAATAAAATTTGAACATGTCTTTTTCGATGTTATTTTGGTTTCCGTGTTCTCCTTGAAATTCTCACACCATAAATCGTCGTCTGCCAGCCTGCAGAGAACATCGTCTGGTCGTTTTGAGTCATGCGAAGACAAAACACAAACAGCTTAAACAGCGAGGCCTGACTAGAACGAGCCCTTGGAGAGGTCGAAAAAGGAACCTCCGGCCCTGACACAGGAGACATCCGAACCTTGACATCTCACAATTGGCATCGCCTTGCAGTAGAATATCAGAAATCAATGAGTGACTGACTGATCACAAAACACATAATGATAACATCAAACATCCTCACCCGGCCTCGCGGGGATGCGGCGCTATACCCACGAGCCGGTGGCTCCATTCGTGTAATCTTGCTGGCCTTTGGTTGATACGACTGCGCCTTCTGCTGTTGTTTCAATCCTTCTTGCTGCATCTGCAAGATCTGCTGCAGTTTCTGCAGCTGGTCGATCTTGTGTTGCAACTGCTGTGCTGACTGTTCCGCTTCCTTGTCGATCTTATCATCAAAAAGTTCTGTGAGCAACGGCTTGAAGTCAGCGAGATTCGCTGGTCGCGGCGTGCTCGGGGTGCTGACGGCCGGACGTGGGGCGGTCTGCACATTGGCAGGACGCGTGGGCAGCCGGGCAGTGAGAGGGCACGCGATGGAGTTGCGAGCCTGGCACTACTTGGCTGGTGAGGTCAACATAGGTCAAACATGTTAAAAGACATCAGAAAACTCGGGACGTAAAACCGAAATGGTGATGCCCACAAGGACGGGGATATACACGTTCCAAGGAAGGTCTGTGGCCTGCCGTGAGGGCGTGTTCAACTGCTGAATGACGATCTGCGCCAGGGATGGCACGGGCTCAGGAGACCTTGGAGTTTCGAATCCATTCGGATGCATCCGGAAAATAGCCATTCACCAAATTGTTGCATGATATTCTGCCATATTCCGCCACAATTGGACTAAACAATAGTGACAAGTAATAAAAAGAATAAAATATCAAAAGAATAAAATATCAATTATTATTATCATTATTATCTATTATTATTATTACAATAACAATAGTAACAATGATACTGATAGTGATAGTAATAGTAATAGGAATAGGAATAGTAATGGTAATAGTAATAGTAATAGTAATGGTAATAGTAATAGCAACAGCAATAGTGACAATAGTGACAATAGTGACAATAGTGACAATAGTGACAATAGTGACAATAGTACAATCAGAATACTAATAAGTAATCATAATAACAAGAACAAGAAGAAGAGTACTAATACTAAGAATAAGAAGAATAATCATAATAGTAATATTAATCTCTAGTATTATATATATAGTCATATTTCAGAGGCTCTATATTGATGAAAATGGCGTTTTTTCCAGGAAACATGACCTCAATGGGTGATTTTGCTTCGATGTCCGCAAGTTCGCCCACTAGGCTTCCAGCGGTGAGAGGAGAGATGGCACCGAACAAGACTGCGTAAACGTACGTCGTGGCAAATGAGACACACCGCGCCTCAAGTTTTCACCAACCCGACCACTAGTCATGCCTTGCACAAAGTCCCAAACACCAATTGCTGCAAGATCTGAATTTCTCACAAAGGTTCAAAAAGAAGAACTTGACATGCCCATTTTCCGAAAAAAAAACAAATATGTCGAATAATCCAAAGCAGATCGAGGTCAGCTCTGTAGTACCGAAGAAGCTTTGTCGGTCACCTGCAATCGATCCCGCGGGATGATGTCGCTGTTTAGTTCACTGCACATCAAAATTTTTCCCATCTAATGACAGAAGAAATCTGCTTTCGGGGGCTCAAATCGTTGCATCTCAGTAGTCTTTCAAAATTGTTAAGTTTCATCATTATTCACCAAAATCATTTAAAAAAACAGGCTTAGCAAGGCGTACCACAGTGGCTGTAGGAGGTGTCGTCAATGATGCCACAGGAACTGTGACTGACCTCACGAAGCTGCGTGTCGCATGCTCCATCAATTGAAGATACCCAACAGCCACAAATATCATGGGATGAATGCACATGCCCCTTGCGAGCAGCAAAGGACTGAAGGCAAACAGGTTTGTGAGTCCTCTTGACTTGTTTTCAGCCTGTCATTCACACACACTTGATCAGAACTGTCGTTGCGAATTTTGTTGTGGAATGCATCAGACGTGCAAAAAACACCAACACAAAAACATAACACAAGAGATGAACCTAAAAATATAGATATGTATATATATATATATAATCACTGTAGACATTGACGGTATAAAACAACAGCGATATGATATACTATTTTTTTTGGTAGTAGCGCCTTAAATGCACCCATGGGGGCGGGACTGTACATAGATAATATAAATATATCTGCAGGTACAGGAAACCGGCCACGTTTCCCTTCCCACTCATGCCCACAGCTTCATTGTGTGGGGTAGGACATGAGTGCCTCATGCCCCTGCGATAAGAAAAAGTTTTACATCGATTCAGATGGTACACACACACCCTGCCGCAGCAGGGCAAAATGAAGTGAAAATGAAAATGAGATGGAAATGAACATGAAATGACAAGCTACCTAACCGGGACAAGAGACTGGGCAGACTTGTGTTCACTCATTGCATGAGCACCTTGTTCGTTCAATTGAAAATTCTTTCTGGAAATTTCCTCGGCCGCTGTGTTCTCAACATGGACGAGATGATCTCGAGCTTCACTCATCCACATCTCCCTCTGACGTTCCAGAGCTTCAGAGTGAAGAGCGTTGGCCTCACTCTGGAGAGCTCGTTGCTGAGCTGTCATTAGTTCACCTGCCAGAGTGGGATCCAAACCTTGGTTCACCACTGTTAGCTGGGCTGTCCTCTGATCAATGTTTGTCATGTTGATCGTGTTCAGTTGGCTTTACTGCATATCAATATCAAGGACACCTGGCACAGTGAGGCGTGGGTCGGTTCTGGAACATGGGTCAAAGGCTTCTTCAATATAGCTCATGTGTCCTTCAGTTGTGGGGGCACCAGAGTGAATTGCCGCCTCTTGCCGAGCAGCGCCTGTCAATGCTAACGCGGCCGTGGCGTTCCCGGCCCCGGGCGGGCAACGCTGAGCGAGTGGCATGGCGATGAAAGCGAAAGAGTGACAATGAGATAGAGAAACAAAGGTCAGAGCAACCGATTACCTTTGGCGATACGGCTGAAAACCTATAGAAACAGGTATCTAGCCGCCATCGCCACAACAGTAAAGGTGAAATACTACGACGCGACTGTGTGCTATACATGTGACACTACCGTGCAACAACAACAAATATATCAGCAGGTACAGGAAACCGGCCACGTTTCCCTTCCCACTCATGCCCACAGCTTCATTGCGTGTCGTAGGACATGAGTGCCACATGCCCCTGCGATAAGAAGAAGTTTTACATCTATTCAGATGGTACACACGCACACACACACACACACCGTCAGGCAAGCAAATGCATGCTTGACACGTTTTACCACAAAAGCACCAGTAATTATTCCTGCAAATATCATTTCAAGTACGAAATCCCATCAACTGGAGCGTGGCAGATCTGTCTTTAAGCTGCGGCTGCCAAGAACCATATTTCCAAAATTGAAAGGACGTGCTTGGCGGCCCCCCAGCGGCAAAAATCTTCCATCACATGGGCTCTCCGGCCAATCAGTAGCTGCTCTCTGGGGACATTGTAATGTGGGCGAAGAACTCCTGATGCAGAACAACCATAATTGGATTCTAAGCTGAACGACCACAGCACCCATTTTTCTCCACAAAATAGGCTGCAATAAGATCGCAGCTGACAGCACCAAACTACATCAGAAATCAGAATCAGAAATCCCATCTCTACCTGCAGGAGTTTTGCTCAAACGCATCTGACATCTGGGCCTGGCCGATCCGATGGGCACAGCCACTGTGAAGGCACCCCTGGGACTTGTCACAGTGGCTGCCAGGTCCGGCACCGTCACCTGGCTCAAAGCTCGGAAAACACAACACCCGGAATTGTGGTGGTTCCCCACTTTCCTGGAAAATCCAACATGGAAAAAAGTGAAACCAACAACCAACCCATTTTTTCTGTGTCAAAACTAAATGTTTTCGCATCCACGTGCAAGAAGCTAGAATCTCGGTTTCTTCAATCCATGTGTGAATGCCCCTGGTTTCTCCCTGTTGAAGAACAATATCACAAGGGCAACGCAAGTTGGAAGTCAGTCAACAAACACAGGCCGGCCGGCCGGGACCAACGGCGCACTTGGAGGCCTAAGTCAAATCTTCAGTTGGCACAGTTGGCCCAAGAAATGGGCCAAATCCAGTGTTTCCTGATCATTTTACCAGATGTGCATATATACACATATACATATATATGTATATATTTTTATATACAGTACACTAAAACTGCACTAAATTGATGTATCCCGCATTGGGCCCAAACCCAGTGGCTGGGATTATCCAAACAAAATCGCTCGGACCCGGGCGGCACCACCGTTGCTCTCATCTTCCGACCGGTGGGTGGTACACCTGCGATCCGAAGTTAGCAGGCCTCTATCACCACCCTAACATTTGATGACTTCCTGTTGGTTTTTAAATTATTCCTGATGATACAAAACCGTATAGTAAAGTATATACAAGGTAGAGCCCGGCACGCGCCGGGGCGGAAGTTTCAAAAATAGGACATGACCAGAGGAAATCAATGGCCTATAGGAAAGCTTTTGCGATGCAGAAGCAATGAAGTGTTGAAGTGGTAAGGTGCATCAACGAATGAGCAAATGGTTGTTGAGATGCTATTGAAGTGACATGAAAGAATCACTGCACAGCTGCATGAATGAAACAATGAAGCAATGAAGCGATGAACCAATGAATCAATGAATCAATGAATCGGTGAATGAATTCAATGGATCAATGAAACAATGAAGCAACAAATCCATGATTCAATGGTTCAACGACTCAATGAGCGAGTGAAGCAACGAGTCAGTGAATCAATGAATCAATGATTGAACGATCCAGTGAGCCAATGAACCAACGAATCGAATCAGTGAATCAATGAAGCATTGAACCACTGAATCAATGAATCAATGAGTCAACGGATCAAGGATTTCAAAGATTCAATGAATCAACGAATCATCAATGACTCAGTGTTTCAATGAATCAGCGCATCAATGAATCAACGAATCATTGGATCGATGAATCAATGAATCAATGAACCAGCGAATGAGCGAATCAATGAACTAATGGTTCAACGATTCAATGAGTCAATGAATCAGTGAACCAACGAACCAATGGTTCAACGATTCACTGAGTCAATGAGTCAATGCATCAATAAATCAGTATAATCAGTGAAACAACGATTCAATGAACGAATGAATACAATAAATGACATGAAATCAAAATAAAACGAAAATGACATGAAAATGAAAGGACATGAAATGAAATGAAAATGAAACAAACTGAAATGAAATGAAAATGAAATGAAATGGAAATAAGATGACATGGAATCAAAGGAAAAGAAAGAAAGAAAGAAAGAAAGAATGAATGAATGAATGATTGAATGAATGAATGAATGAATGAATGAGTGAATGGATGATTGATTGATTGATTGATTGATTGATTGAATGAATGAATGAATGAATGAATGAACGAACGAATGAATGAATGAATGAATGAAGGAATGAATGAATGAATGAACCAAGGAATCAATGAACCACTGAAGCAATGTGAATGAATCAATGGATCAACGAAATTTGCCAACTTCATCTTCCAAAACTGCTCTGGCACTGTGTCTTTCTACGATTTATATGTGAAACCGAGCTCTCGCTACAGTCTCGTGCGCATTTTACCGACCTCATCTTCCAAAAGTGCTCCGAACACGACAGTTTTTTTGCGATTATGTGAAATCAAGCTCTCGCTACAGTCTCGTGCACATTGTGCCAACCTCATCTTCCAAAAGTGCTCGAAACGTGACAGTTTTTTAACATGTTCAAGTGCAAACCGAGCTCTCGCTACTACAGTCCTGTGCACTTTTTGTCGACAACTTTTGCACATCAAGGCCCGCAACCGCGGAAACACAGACCCTACTTCGGCGACCACGGAAGCCACTTTACCCTAAAAAACAGGGATTTCGCGCCCGATAGTCTTTTCAAGCCTGAATTCACGCTTTCCTGACTTGTTACACTTCCCATCTACTTGATGATGATGTGGTTGACATGATGGTGAGAATGCTGCCCATGACAATCGTCCGTAACTCGGAAGTTTTCTAACAAAACTTCCTTTGATTGTACAACTTTCTGATGTTACACCCCTCAACAATTGATTTGATGATTGTATTTGGAACATGTTGGACCATGTTGGAAGGATGCAAAAAATATCCCACTCTTCGGCTTCACGTGGCCTTTGGCGCTCGGTCTCCCGGCTTTGGCCTCAGACGCCCTGCTTCCAGCCAGACACCAGGAATGCCCGTTTTCCAGAGACCCAAAATGGGTATACCCAAAAAGAATGCATTTGTTATTGTGAAAATGATGATCAACGATGGAATCGATGGGGATGACTCAAAATCATTGACCACTACGAGACTCGATGGCGAAATAGATCTCAAGCGGCTGGAGAGTCCGTGGGAGTGGACGCCACCGATTTGTCGACCTCGTTTCTCGCCTGGCGTCACTGGGATTGTCTCAAGCCATTATGGATGTACCCCCAAGATGGGACCGATGTGGGGTCCGAAAATTCCGGGACCCTGACACCAGCCGGTATACCGGGAGTAGCTGGATCCATCCACATATTTGGCGATTTTCTTGGGGCAATGTCTTTCCACGAAATTCTAAACCCAGTTTCATTACAGGTTACATGATCAATCTACTCACTCAAGTAGTTGAAGCATCTTTCAGGCACCTCGGGGACTTTTTGTGGTGCGGCCACTTTGGCACCTGCAGACAGATGATATGCGAAGCAATGGTACAACTGGGCATTGTGATGGTAATTCTGAGAATGATTGATATTATATATTATCCCATTTTATTGAATGATATATTATTGATATTATATCATATATACATATATAGATTGATTGATATTGTTGAAGTTAAATCCCATCTTATTCCCATTAAATCCGATCCCATGAAATTCTGAATTTTGAATCCTATGAAAGGCAGCATATTGCGCCTTGTCTGTTCGCCACAGAGCTTTGCCTCCCATTCGCAAGACGTGTGTTGTGAATCTTCTTCGTTGGGCGTGTGGTGCCAAGTCCATATTTGTATCATCATCCCTTTTCGAATTTCAAACCAACACATGTACACATACATGTATAGTATACATATATATATATATACGAATTATGTATGTATGTATGTATGTATGTATGTATGTATGTATGTATGTATGTATGTATGTATGTATGTATGTATGTATGTATGTATATATGTGTATATGTATATATATATGTGCAGACACACATTCTAATATATTATATAATAGAACAAAATATAATGAACATCATATAATATAATTGACCTACATGAACCTCAACAACCAGCAACAAATAACCAAGGGAATTCAGCACAACGTGTAGAGCCCCACCTTTGCCACGGCTTGGCCACTTTGGGCTTTGCACCTTAGGGCAGTGGAACAAATCATCATCCTAGATGGGCACCAGCCACAGCCAAAACCAAATGGGTCCCCAAACAGCCAAAACAGCGGCCTTTTCTTGGTATCGCTTGGAGACCTGGAGGACTTCACGAAAAACACTTGGGATGATGCTGGCTCGTCTTTGAGCATCGCTTTGGCGGCAGAGCTCAAGTGGAGTGATCTCAGCGATGACAGGCGATGGCGCATCTGAGTAAACCTGGGCCACCTGGGGGCAAACTTGGCTCCTTGCCATTCTTGCCGCTGATTTCGAACAGGTCAAGACTTCGTCATTCTCACCTCAGAGCAAGTTTCACACCCAGCTCAAATCTCACCCCAAGAATCTGCCCTGCAGAGGCTTCAAAACTGACATTTGTGTCGCCCCACCAAGTCCCAACAAAGTCCCCAAGTCATCTCAGTTCCCCTACTTGCTGCTTCGCCTTCGATGCCGCTTTGACTCTCCTTCTCCTGAAATCTGTGTGATGGTTTATCTTACACCCATCAACTAGTTCGATATGTCAATCATAGATCCACCACAAACCCAAGAGTTTTTGGAGTACCGGTCCAGGGCCCATTGGCCTCGGAGTTTTCTTTGTTCCTCTTCATACCTGGCACCGGGTGACCGGGTCCCCACTGATTTCACAACTCAAAAAACAAGCTCGTTGGCAACCCAAAAGTGGAAAATCCATGGCAATTTGGAAAAAATGTCTGGAAAGCTGTAGTTTTGTCAACCATCATCCAAGTTGTGAATGAAAAAACATGCAATAAAAGTGAAAGCTCGGAAAACGCTCGGATTTTGGAAAACCCTGAGGCCCCAACGGTAGGACAATGGCGTCACAAAGCGCTTGACATCCTGTCGGGATGGGTCAAAATGTTAGGCCCAAATGGTGACTGCAAAGATGGCAATTTCAATGGAGAAAATGCGACCACAAAACATCAGATTTTATGATTTATATTGATATGTATGGGATTTAGGGGTTCCAAATTTTGAGACAACCCCAAATCAGATCGTTTACTGTACATAACCTGTAGATCTGGTTCCTGTTTCATGTTGGTACCGATGTGTTTTTACCGGTTTTTAAGCTCAATACCACCATTGCAAAGTCTGTCGGATTTGAGTCTCGGGCGGCCTCACCTCGGCAGTGTGTCAAAACCAATAGTACCCCTGTAGTTCACATCAAAATAGCTGGGATTTATGGATGTGAATAACCCTCTAAAAATCGTATTAATAGGTATTCATTCATAGCCAGATGAACAAATAAGGAGGTTTTCCCAAAATGGAGGTACCCCAAATCATCCAAGTCATTGGAGCATGACTTAGTATTGAAACCCATGGTGACTTGGGGATCCCCCAATTTCACAGAAGCCCCAAACATCGTTCGACAAGTGACGTGGGCCACGTTGTCCTGAGCCAGCTCGATAGCCCAGGGAATTTTAGGCTGTACACCGCATGGGAATGGGGTCGAAATTCTGATAGCCAAAAAATGTTGTAAGTATATACAGGTATACGATAATATAATATAATATATTATATTATATTATATTATAATACATTATATTATATATTATATTACATTATATTATATTATATATCATATATTATATATTACATACTATATATCATATATGTTTAGATTATCTATTTTCTATTATATATTTTATTTATATATATATATACACATTGTGCAAAAATGGTTAAGTACGAGTACAAGCAGCTACAAGCATAACCCAGCTGTCTTTTTTCCAGAGCCAGACCTTTCGTTCCTGTCTCAAGTGCATGCCACGGTTTGTGGGGTCTGCAGCACAGCAGCATGAGGGCATGGCGCAGATGACGACATCACTAAAGAAAAGGCCAGTGCTAGTAGCAAAGTCACAACAAGAACTCCTTTTCATCATAGGAGTGCATAGTAATGCTGCATCAGCAACCAGGTTTTGCAAAGCAAATTGAGCCATCAAGCACACATTTGATGAGGGTTGAGAACTTATAAGTGTGTCCTGTTTTGCACTACCGCAGTGTTTGAGCTTTGGCTTCAGCATCAACGTTCGCAGGTGTGACAAATCCCAAAGAACAGGCATGCACATGGCGCGCAATGATGCTGTCATCTGTAAACCAGACTGTTCGGCTGCATTTGCAAAGCTTGCAGCAGGCGCAGACAAAGAAATGCCTCAGTGACAACAACATGTCAAAACTCTCAGGTGATATTTTCAACACCCACCTCTCATATTAAGCGCAACCACAACGGGACTTAGGCCAATGACCCACCATCAACACTTGTCGCTTTCCTCCCAACCTTCACTGAAGGCAGCGGAAAAAAAAACCTGTTCCTCTCGGCAAAATCTGATCTGGTGACACGCCTCTGCCCATCTGGCACTGGTAATAGATCCTCAGCTCCAATGACTCCAACGTCAGAAGGGAACCAAGGGAAGCCAGGAGACACCAAAAGCTGAGAAACTGGCCCCATTCTGGCTCTCAATGACCATTCGACCTTAGAATCACTTGCTTCAAGACCATCTGGCAGGAAAATACATATATATATACACACATATATATATAATGTAATTCTGGAATTATGATACATAAATGTATGATAAATCCTAATATAAATCGGTTTCTTTGATCCGGACCTTCTACGACATGTTTTTTTTCCAAAAGACTCCGGACCTCCCCGGGATCTCCGGCCATTGCGCGTGATCTCGGGTCTTCCCAGCTTCGCGGCCTCGGTGATCTGGCCTCTTTCCCCAGTTGGTTGATATCGATTTCCTCAGGTGATTAATTCTAGATAATTCTAGATGGATTGGATGATAATTCTAGATGATCCTAGATGGTTCTAGTCTAGATGATTCTAGTGCTGATTCTGCTGATTCTGGTACTTTCGACTTGAAGATCGTTTTGGTGACATCAAACCTGGTTGAAAGAACCATCAACAGCAGTCGACGGGCTACTGCTCAGATGCTTGTCATGAGCCGCTCATTTTTCAATGCCGAACTTTACTGTTCTCCTTTTACTCCTCAATTTGTCAGCTACCTTATCCACAACAACCATAGAAGTTTCCCGACACATCGTTTTCAGCATGAAAATCTTCGAGGGAGTGGCATCTTCCCTTAAAGATCTGGCATCCTTTTCAGACCTGCAAAATCAATCAGAATCTCTGAGACTTCTGCCAAAGCTTCTTTCACGTGCTTCATGTTGGCGCTTCCAGGCACCGTTACCACCTCAATGTCGGTCGCCCCGGGCCAACGAATGACATGACAGAATCTCAGGAGCAGACCACAGAATCGCGGTCGGTGGGATGTGTCACTGTCACCTGCACCAACAACTGGTTATCAAGGATCAAATGGGTTTGTCTAAAAAATCGGGTATCACAAAATCCCCTGGTTATGGCCAATAATCATGTTATGTTCCCTATGAAAGTCGCATTTTGAAGGGTATACCATCTTCAGACACCCATCCATATGCCATCCATACGCCATCTGAGATCACCTGAGCCCATTGGCACAGCTGTGGCCTGCACATCCACCTCCGATACAGCTGCTGCTTCCGCTGCGGATGATGTCTGCTTGAGTGCTCCAGCCTTGACATGCACAATAAGGCAATGTCACAATATGGCGCGTGAAAAATATGTATGTACAATATCTATCAATATCTCACATTTCTGTAGATGTATTATGATGTATGCATATTATATCATATTATGATATGTGTAGTGACTTGTGATTCTTATGGTAAATGTCATGATAGAAATAGACATTCTGATATAGCCACAAACCTATATACGATATGTACCCCAAGCGAGACGGGTTCTCTCTCGAATGGAACCCGCTGTTCGGCCTTGGAACCAAAAAGGTCCCCAGGCTGAAATCGAAGATGCCTGGACAAACGGGCGTTAAATCCCTGGTGGAATGTGCTGGATCTCATGACTTTTTAGGGGCCCAGATGGAGGGCTTGCAGCGGCTTGCAATGTTAGGAGCATGGGATTGATGGGATTTCACAGTTGAGCAGCAAAATGGGGTCTCGGATGTTCACCATTGGGTCTCTTGTCCTGGCCTCTCAACCTCTTCAGACAATCTTCGGATGGAAGGATCTCCATGATGAGTTCTCACCTCGGCCAAAAGCTTAACATCCCCTTGCAGTTGTTGCAGTTGTTGCAGTTGTTGCAGTTGTTGCAGTTGTTGCAGTTGTTGCAGTTGTTTTTGACATTCGCAAGCTCCTAGATCTCCCACCAGATCTCCCAGCTGATCTCGATCTGAGATCGGCACGGCAGCCAACATATCGGGAAAGCCATAGAGGTCGATGCCAAATCCCGCTGCCTTCAGGGAGCTCTTCCATGCCATGCCCAACAGCCGCGCCACAGCCTCTGCCGGAACTTGGAAACTCCACGTTTTAGGATGCTGTAACTAGGGTTGGAATACTTGGGATGTTGCAAATCTAACATCATCAAATACAATCAAGGTAGAATTGTGAGACAATTATCAAACTCTAGTTCTAGTTGGGTGAAATTGGGAATTAGACGTTACATTGAAACATATGGAACTGGCCATGACCCAAACGCAACATGACTCAAGCAGAAGATGCCGCTATGAGGTGCCTCTCGCTTCTTGAGAGCGCCCCATCCTCTGCTTCGAAGATTGGTCAGCGCCTGACACAATCAGCAGTGCCAGCGCCTCCACTTTCAATGGTATATAGTAAATATATATATACATGTGTATGTATTTGTGTATATATATATATACACAGTATATATATATATATTGACACCACTGGTGGGTATCCCCGCACCACAGAACTTCAGGAAAACTCTGCCGGGAACCGGGAACCTTCATAACATCTCATAATATCTTACAATATCAAATGCTGATTATATAGTGGCAACAAAAAAAAAAAAATGTTCAACCAAACCCAGCGAGGCCGAGACAACAAATAATTTCAGGCCTTCTGGAAGTCCGACTGGCCACTTGCTACTCTCAGAGACCTCAAGTGCAGCAAGTCATTGGAAGGAAAATTGCAGAAAACCATGGTTTTCACCAGCAAATCCTGCGGTTCCGCGAACTGTTCGATGTTCACAATGCAGTGGATACTTGCTGAATCTGAGGCAGAGTCTCTAAAAGTTTCTTCGCCTTGAAATCCAAAACAAAATCCCTTCGGAAACTTGAAAATGGTCGGTATGGTTCAAAAATTGAAAATCAAAAATCCCATTGGTTTTCTCTTGGTTCATATCGAACCAATCTAACCATCCAAATTTAGGGATCGAATTTTGAGCCGTGGCCATGTCAAGACTCCTCAGACCACACCTCATCGATGCTTAAAGACTTTGCTGTGCGCCTGGATTCGACAAACAAACCCAAATATTCTCACTTCAAGCGGTTACGGGTATGATAATATGTTGGTTGGACATCTTCGATTTCAAGGGCAAACATGTGTATATTTTCTACATGTCGGTATGTGTATGTGTATATATATATATATATATATACGTATGTGTGTGTGTGTATGCACATACGTACTTACTTACGTACGTATGTACGTATGTACGTATGTACGTATGTACGTATGTACGTATGTATGTACGTAGGTATGTACGTAGGTATGTACGTAGGTATGTACGTATGTATGTACGTATGTATGTACGTATGTATCTATGTATCTATGTATCTATGTATCTATGTATCTATGTATCTATGTATCTATGTATCTATGTATCTATGTATGTATGTATGTATGTAT
>Ga0126342_10013027_pt1 | contig 14771 bp, 13 predicted proteins | sample Cyp1metagenome_FD_92528 | JGI IMG/M metagenome (GOLD analysis project Ga0126342, IMG submission 92528) | Coral microbial communities from Lord Howe Island, Old Settlement Bay, Australia - Cyphastrea 1 metagenome | ecosystem: Host-associated > Invertebrates > Cnidaria > Coral ... | reverse complement strand
GGAGGTCCGGGCGCTGATTTCCTGAGAAGGGTTACATTTTGGAGCCTCAGATCTTCAGGTTTGCTGAGATGATTTTGCGTGACAGGTGCAGCACTTCGTATGACCTGGCATCATTTTTTCGTGGCAGGCGCAATACTTTAGACAGGTGGAGTAGAAAATTCGCAAAACGCATTGGTACGAGGCCATCAGCTCTGCACTCAACTTTCCATTTTTGAAGGAAGTCTCGCAGAATTGTTTCGTTTTTGATGTTGCCAACTTCGAAAATGAGGACGTCTCGCAGAATTGTTTCGTTTTTGACGTTGTCAAGTTCAAAAATTGAGGAAATCTCGCAAAATAGCTGCGTTTTCAAGCTTGCAGATAGATAGATTGATTGATAGATTGATAAATCAGGTAGATAGACAACTACAACTACAACTGCAACTGCAAGTACAACTGCAACAACAACAACTACTACAACTACAACTACAGCTACAACAACAACAACTATATACTACTACTACTACTACAACTACAACTACAACTACAACAACAACAACAACTACTACTACTACTACTACGACTACGACTACGACTACGACTACGACTACGACTACGACCACGACCACCACCACCACCACCACCAAATCTACAACTACAATTACAACTAAACTGCATTACACTGCACTACACTAATTACACTGCAGCACACTACAACTACAAATATACATGCAACTACAACTACTACACTACATTACACAACACGACACAACACTACACCTTCACTAATTACATTACATTACGCTGCATCTACAAAAGCAACTACAACTACCACTACATTGCACTACGCTACACTACACTAATTACAATACACTACAGCTACAACTACACTACTTTACACTACACTAGACTACACTACACTATACCACACTACAGCACGCAACACTACAGTACACTACAATACACTACAATACAAGACACCACAATACACTACAATATATTACACTACGTACACCGCACCACGACTACAACTGCAACTACGCTACGGTAATTACTAATTACATCACATCAGAACTACGACTTACAACTACAACTCCACTACATTACATTACAACGACAACTACAACTGCGCTACACCACACTACATCCAACAGTTGTGGTGAGGTGACCATTGCGACCATTGCAGCCACTCCAAAAACACAACTCCAACCATCTTTCGGTCCATCAGTGGATTTGCTCTGCCATCCGTGATTCACAACAGCCAACCTCGCCTATAGGCCTCCTAATTTTGAAACTTCCGCCACCGCCTCTGGTATTTTAAAAGATTATTTACCCTTGGCTGACGAGATGCCAGAGTGAATAATTAAGGTAATTGTGAGTTTTGCGCCCTGCCTGACTGTTGTGGAAGCGTTCATGTTCCAATGTGGGGTGTAAAGTAATGAAAATCATGCATGTGCAAATGTACAATGTGCATCAATGTGCATTTTTACCATTATTTTCCTTGGTCACAACCCCTGAAGTGCAATTGCCATAGTTCCAGGGCACAACAAAACACAACAAAATTCCAAACTTTTGGTGAAACCTTTGCAGAAATACCGCACTGAGGTACTGGTTTGTGGCACGACCCAGTGAGTCCCCAAATCTCACGGAGGATGGATCGCTGCCCTATGGCATGGATAGTCGCAGTAGCTCACAGTTGCACGGGATTCTGGGATTATATATAATTATATAATTATAATTTAATTATATATATATATTATATTTAACCACACACTTTTAGCATTTTTCAGCTAGGTATTGGTTATTCAGGTGTACATGTAGTTGTCAGGCAACAGATGGCAACAGCACAGATCTCACGAGACTGTGATCATGCAGCGGCCATGTGCAGGAATGAACGCGACGGTCATCGTAGCAGTGAAGGCCGACAATAATCACTGGCTTCACTCAGAGGAATGGATTCGAAGGATGAAGACTATAGATCCATTCCAACACGTCCAACACGTGCGAAACGTAAACTGTTGGGTAGTCTACTCGGAATGAATGCAATCGCAGCCCCATCCACGTTGTCGCACCAGCAATATTCGAACCCAATACGAGGCAGTGCCAGCACTTCCAGTGACAAAGTGACTCCCTTCTCGCGTCCCTCCACTCCGCCAGTGGCACGCCACTCAGAGATTTCTTCACTGCACCTTTTGCAAAGGCCTCGCCCGATGCCGTTTAGCATGGCTGTCGCTATCGCTGTTTCTCAGATCATCACCGAAATTGACGGTGACGGAGACTTCCATACATCAGGCCAGTTCAGGTCTACTCATGGCCGATTGGTGCTTGTTAGGGCAGATGGGCAGATTGTCATTTGCGACACTCACATTCTCCAGTCCACACACACACAAGCACACATGACATCAATTACCAAGTCATACATCATCTATATAATGTGCTTGTTTGTCTGTGTGTGTGTGGGCGTGTGCATTTACAGATGAAGCGGAAGCAGGGGCAGCACATCTTTCTGATTCCTTTTGCATGCGGACTTTCTTTCTTGGTCTTCTCTCCATGTTTTCGGTTGTCTATCTATATATATATATATAATATATAATTAATTATATAATATTATATATACATTGTAAACTTAGATTTGGGCTACTGTACGTGCAGTGTTGGCACAGAAGATCTCTTCTCAAAGCACTCCAACAAGAAAACAAAACTGCTCTCTGACAATAAGAGTCCGAAGTGTCTGGTGTTCTGCATGTCATATTTGGATATATTTGGATGTATTTGTTTCTAACTTTTTTGATCTCTTTTGCATTTGTGCGGCAGCAACGTCCAACAGATTTGACCATTGGCAAGTGCCTGGCAAGTCCAGGTTTTGGCCAGCAAGTGCTGGCTTCAAGTTCACCATCTGATAGCGAAGGCCTGTCATTGAGTTGTTGCTGTTTTTCCTTCGAATTTTGCAAATCTTATAGCTTAAACTTGGCGGAGTATTTCATGCGAGTTTTTTTTGACTCATGCAATGCAGCTTGCTGAAAACTTTTCACAGTCTTGATTGGGACCCATGAGCAAGTTGGGTGTGTTCAATGGATGGGACGCCCAAGCAGGACAGAAGCACAAGTACCTGAAGGAGTTTTTGGACAAAGCGGCCAAGAATCCCGACTTGTCAGAGTCCATTGCCCCAGAGATGCTCCAGAGTTTACAAGAGATTCTACCAGCATATCCTGCCCATGTTTTTTTCGTTTCATCATTGCTAGTACTGGTATCATTGTGGAGTTTGGCTCCTTGATGCCTTGACACGCGTCTGAGGTTAGCCAAAGCATTGGAAGAAGCCAGACAAGGCTTCAGCAGCTTCAGATGCTTCAGTGGCCTGAATTTCTACCTTAGATTGGCAACTGCATGCAACTGCCAACCCTCGAGTTGTTCAACACAGGTGCGGTGCAGCCAAAGGACCTGGACAAAATGCAGCAGTGCTTTGAGCAGCTCATGGCCCTTCAGAGGCTTGCTGTTGGGGGGGAGCCATTTGGGATATTTTCCCCACAAGTTCATACAAGTTGTATCTCAGGATCAACCAGGAACTATGCATAACTGGCACACAGTAACCCCAGTAACCCATGGATGATTGATGATCCGAGGGGTTGACATGGAATGGAAAGACCACTGGCCTTGATCCCTCATTAGCTGCTGTGCTGTGTGCAGGGCTGCCCTGGGCTTGCTAGAGGCCATTCAGAGCGGCAGCATCAGGCATGGCATGCGATGATTGCATATGATTACATCATATTGCATCCACACTTGTTCTTGGAGAGTCAGGATAAATTCGTCAGGATGCCAATGCACGCTTGTCTGTCAACATGACAGTCGTGCATGCTTGTGATCTTCTGATGGCCTTTGATTTGGACTCTATGAATACTCTAAAAAGATTGAATCCTATTTCATCATGTGTCATCCTTGGCCTGGAATGGCATAGAATGCCCAACATGCCACGTGTTGCGACAAAGGCAATTGTCTTCGCGCCTGAGCATGGCGCGAGAACTTGGCCTTGAGAATGCTGCCTTTGCAGATGCCACAGGTTGGGCAAACTTCGCCTTGCCGCTCTCGTGCCTGCCACCTGTTCTTTGGTGGTTTTCAGTTTCCATGGTTTGAACAGTGAATGAAAGTCCCATATATAATATGTATTCTACCGAGAAATTCTACCATATTCTACCATATACAACTTGTATAATACAACCGTAACCGTACTATCCATCCACTTCCATGCGTTTCCATCATTTCAGTTGCTTTGAGTTTACAGGCACCGGAGTGGTGCAGCTGGCCATTGCAAAACTTGAGGATGAAAAGGCCGGGTCTAAAGGTCTAGGGAGGGGCGGTCTAGTGACCCACCTGGTCAACGATGGATCCAGATTTGCACCATTCAAGGCTGCGGTCCCCTTGCGGCTTGACGCCGCACTACAAGCCTTTGCAAGGAAGCAAAGCAAAGTGCTCGGGGTGGGAATGACACTTGGCAATTCTAGTCAAATCCCTTCAAAATCTTCAAATCCTGGCAATAGGCGTACCATCTATGTAATGCCCTGGAGAAATGTTCAATGATGCCAACAGAAGGTGATGCGCATCAAGCATGTTGTCATATAATGTTGTGATTTGAATCGGTTTGGGTCTGGCCTGCTTATGTCGCAAAGCCTCGCAACAATACCTCTGATGTGACATTTTCTACCCAGCGTCTTGCAGAAGCACACCAATGTGAAGGAAGCATCACTAGAATCACGGGCGATCCTCTTTTTCAACTGAATCGTGGTAGGGCTGATGTTTCTCTATGATTATCATATGGTTTATGATGGTCATGGTTTTACAATATCTAATGAACATGATAGAATGATAGGGTTTATTACCAGTAGTACCGCACAAGGCGGTGGCGGAAGTTTCAAATATAGGAAACCTATAGATCCTATAGGAGAGGTTGGTTGTTGTGAATCACGGATAGCAGAGCGAATCCACTGATGGACCGGAAGGTGGTTGGAGTTGTGTTTTTTGGAGTGGTTGCAATGGTTGTAGTGGTCACCTCACCCACAACTGCTGGATGTAGTGTGGCGTAGTGCAGTTGTAGTTGTAGTTGTTGTTGTAGTGTAGGTGAGTTGCAGTTGTGGTAGTGTAATCAGTGTAGTGTAGCCGCAGTCGTAGTTGTAATGTAGTGTAGTGTAATGTAGTGTAGCGTGCTGTAGTGTAGCGTGCTGTCGTGTTGTGTACTGTAGTGCAGTATCAGTATAGTGTAGTGTAGCCTAGTGTAGCGTAGTGTGAAGTAGTGTAGTAGTTGTAGTGTGGTGTCGTGTAGTGGTAGCTGTAGTAGTAGCAGTTGTAGTAGTTAGTAGTTCGTAGTTAGCAGTTAGTAGTTAGTAGTTAGTAGGTAGTAGGTAGTAGGTGGAGGTGGTAGTAGTAGTAGTAGTGGTGGTAGTAGTAGTAGTAGTGGTAGTAGTAGTAGTAGCAGCAGTAGCAGTAGCAGTAGCAGTAGCAGCAGCAGCAGTAGTAGTAGATGATGATGATGATGTTGTTGTTGTCGTTGTTGTCGTTGTGGTGTAGTGGTAGTGGTAGTTGTAATCGTAGTTGTCTGTCTATCTATCTATCTATCTGTCTGTCTATCTATCTTTCTATCTATCTATCTACCTATCTATCTATCTATCTATCTATGTATGTATGTATGTATGTATTTATGTATGTATGTATCTGTCTATCTGCAAGTTTGAAAACGAAGCTACTGTGAGACTTCCTCAATTTTTGAACTTGACAACATCAGAAGCGCAGCAATTCTGCGAGACTTCCTCAATTTTCGAAGTTGACAACATCAAAAACCAGGAAATCAGCGCCCGGACCTCCTAACAGCTCTGATGAACATGTCTCTTGTACTGCGCTTGCCATGCAAAATGCATCTTTGCAGATCCTCTTCAAATGTCCACGCCTGCCATCGTTTTTGGAAATGCCACAAAAAAACCCTCACGTTTTGCTCACGTTTGATAAGGTGCACAATCCCTCGCGCCTGCCATGCAGAACCACATCTGAACGTCCAAAAATGATCCGTGCCCCTCAGTTTGTTGCACTTTTGACTTCGAAATGTGCTTCGCGCCACAACGGCGTGCAATTTTTCATCTCTCATTTGACCAAATGTCTCCGCATCCGCCGCTTTGGCGAGCTTACTTTTCGACCCCCCAGAGCATTCCAGAGCCACAAACCTTGGGAAAAACACAGCGAATTGCGACTTTTCTACCTTTTCGCGCACCTGCATCCTCTTTCTTCTGACTCCTTCTCTTCTCTGATCTTTCTCTTCTTTTCTTCTCCTCTCTGACTCTTCCCACCTCTGCTTTTCCATCTGTCAATATTGTCGGAAGTTTGATTTCTAAATTTCCTTCAATCATACCGTACCCATTTTATAATTGAATTCTTTAAACTTTCTTTGTCTTATCATATCCTATCGTTTTCTCAGCTAATCTTTTGATCTCAGGATCGCCTTGCAACGATGCATCGACCAAGCTCGAGCTGCTGAGATTCAGGACTTGGCTCCGACGTCGCAGATGCCGCGGCCGAATCACGTTGATTTCCCTTTAACACGTTGATTTCCCTTTAACAACTGAAATATGGAGTTGTGCACGTATTTCATACGTATACATATACACACATATAATATATGATATGTGTTCATATTTCATTATCTAACATGTATATACTAGATCAAAATGTTTTGTGGGCATTGATTGGGTCGGACTATGATAGTACCATTCGTGATGCAAGCAAGTATCGCCATGTATCGCATGGATAGTCAGTTTCGGTCGAAAGATCCTCTGTGCACAAGAGTCAGGACCACGTGAAGATCTACAAGGTAGAAGCCAAACTCCACCTGTCACTTTCCTGAGAATATTCAATTTTCTTGCGCGACAGTCTGCCAGGTGGGATACAATTTCACTGTTTTGTTTTGGTAAATTTTCCCGTCCAAGCCTTTGGTCTCAGCTTGATAACCCAACCCGTTGGTTGCCGTCGGCAAGACTCAGGCTTTGCGAGCGCAAGCGCGAGCATTTGGGCAGAAACCAGAAGACAATCACGTCAATCATGTTTTTTTATTTCTGGGCATGTTTGGAATTAACATATGCCCAACACTTCTTCGTTTTTGAGCAGTCCTGGCGTTTGCTGCCTTTTTGTAGCTGCTTGCGGCGGATTCTCTCATGACTCCGATGCGTCTTTGCAAAAATTCAAGGTAACTGAAACATTTATATAATTATATGCCAACAGGCAAATCAGCAGTCGAAACCCAGCCATGCTTAGCTGGATGAATATCCGGATGTTGTAAGTTGCAACAAACGCCCCCCCAAGATGTGCCCTGGCAGAACGGGAAGGTGTGGCATTCATGCTCAGGATTGCACTCTTGAAAGCAGCAATGGAAGTGGAGGACCGGGCCTGCGGCCCAAATATTCAGAATCTTTTGTTGTATATGTGCATTGGAGACAGGCCGAGATTCATTTGTTCAACCCCCTGTCTGTGCCGGTTTGTTATACAGTCTACATCAGCCTACTACAATGCAATACAGTATGCAAAATGAAGCGAAGTGAATGAAGATAGAACGCCTCCTCATCCCAAGCAGGTTTGACCGGGATCTTTTCCTTGTTCTCCTTGTAGGATGCTTGGTTGCTGAAAGCTGCAACGGAAGAATGTAGACAATGTTTCGGAGCCTCTTTCGGTAGCTTGGCATTGGCATGTTGGCCCTTCTTGTGCAATCTTGGTGGATAGTTTGGCAGGAGCTGTGCTATTTAGTCAGTGCTGGAGGGGTCCTGGAAATGGTAGATTTGATGACAATCGCTGTTGAAGAAAGAAATCGACGCCAAGTATCTTCAAGACCGAAACCAAGTTCTCCCAGGCGTTGACTTGACTCGTGCCAAGTGCCAGCTGGAGATTTGGGAAAAAACCCAGGAGGCACGACCGGCGCAAGCCAATCAGAACAACCACTGTATTAAGTGACTGAATTGGATGGCGATGCAGACGACACAACTAATTACACAATAATGCAATAGCATAAACACACACACACACACGCACATTATAGTATTTATGTTTAATGTATATATATATATACATAATGAATCGTATAAAGAAGGGGTTCTTGGTCAAAGGAGGTCCGCAGTTCCATGTGAAGCCATTCTGCCTAAGCCAAGCACAGCTCTGGTGTATGGATGGTTGTTGTTTTAGCTTTTGTTTGTTGTGCTTCTGTGGCATTGCTCTTGGGGCAGGACATGCCAGTGGCACAAGATCGCCGGCCTAGCTGCTTCAGGTCGGAACTGCCAGGGCTCGCCGGTTCATATTTGGCGGAAGTTATATAGGGGGACCACTTTGTGGGGTTTGATTGGGCGCACGTGATATAGTTTGCAGTGTTTGCCGAGGCTTTCTTTTGGATGTTTTGGCTGATTCTTGCTGTCGGCTCATGTTGGCATACTCGGGTCTGCAGGCCTGATAAGCCTTATCCTCATCCTGACTCTTCGACAGATGGGCTGGCAGCCGTGCCAGTCTCGGGAGTGGTAGAGGACTCAAATGAAATGAGCGGGTCGGAAACCAATCAAACACAGCATGAATTGTCATGAATTCATGAATCGTTTCGATTCGTTTCGATAGTACTAGCATGATTTTGCATGATGGTTTTGGACATGTGCCTGTTTTGCTGCATAGTTGGCGCAACCATGTGCAACTGTAGTGTCGCCGGATCGATCCACTTTAGACATTGACGGGTTTTGGTTGGTGGTTTCAACATGTTCCAACTAGTTTTCATTCCACCCTTATTTGGGATGAAATTCCCATGAATTAAAAAAAAAAACGACATATTCTTCAGGGAGTTGAATTGAAACATATAGAAACCACCAGCCAGTGACTCCGTGAAGAATCTTGGGGACTCCAGGAGAAGGCGAAGGCAGCCCTGCGAGCCGTCATGTTCCATGAGCCACCGCAGGCGCTGTAAAATTTGGAAAAACTCACGAAGTCATGACATGATATCAGCTTGATATAATTTGTATAAAGTTGACACTAAGATACATGAAGTGGTTTAAGCCAGTTCAAGCCTCTCGCATTTTTCAACACAACAAGTGGCGTTCGTTCCCTATCAGGCCGAGCTTTTACGTCTTGCCATTGCCCGAGCTCGGCGTGTGGGGGTAGAGCTGCAGCAAGCCGAGCAGTTGCTGCAGGATGAACGCGAGGCCGACCAACTGGGCGTCACACAGTCACACTGTGCTTAGGCACTTCCACAAGATGGGGCAAACAAGATCCAAAAGTGCCAGACGCCATGACGCGCTATGATGGGATGTGATACGAAAATGACGGTCGGCATCATCATCATCATCATCATCCTCATCCTCCTCATCCTCCTCATCCTCCTCATCATCCTCATCATCCTCATCATCCTCATCATCCTCATCATCCTCATCATCCTCATCATCCTCATCGACAATACTTACCAGTCATTATAGCCCACGTCAATATAATGAGACATCAGTAATTATGAATGAGACGTTTCATTGCGTTTTACTGGGATGGCATAGGTTTTATTGATTGCCCGACTAGGTCGAGCAGGCGCTGGAGCAGCTTCGACGGGCCTCAGCTGCGCGGGATGTGAGAGCCTTGCGCCGAGCCATTGCGGATTGCACGGATGCAGCTTGGATCGCCGTTGGATCGCCGGAGTAGTTCTGATTAGTTCGTTTTGGAGAACTTGGAAGGTACCAGGATATTGACGGATATATGAGGTCGATTTTCGGGATTCAAAGATATTTAGAATTGATATGAATTGATTTAAATTTATAAATTTATGTTGATTTTGCTTTGGGGATCCCTTGTCATTTCAATTTGCGAACTTGTCAGTTCAATGTGCCCGCATTGGCGTGTGCATGCTTGTGCCATATTGAGCCACTTAGTAATAGCATCATTTAGTCAATTTAGTCACATATAGTCCCCGCAGGGTGAGATTCAGATAGCGGTTGAATTTTCTGTGGCCCTTGGAAACTTGGAGATCTCCATCAGGTGGGTGTGGATCAGCGCCTACTCATGCCTGCAACAACGCAACTGTGTGATGCACTGAGTGAATCTCGTCGGATACAGGCCATAGGCCTGCCTATACACAAGTAATGACAAAGATGACTTTTTTGATGACTTTTTTGATGACTTTTTTGATTATTTTCTGGTTCCAGCCTGTCAGAGATTCGACTCAGATTCCATGAGTTCCATGAGTTTCAGCGATCTAAGGAGCTGCTGAGGCGCGCTCAGCAGCATGGCTTAGCCAATGCCATCCTCGATGAGTTGGACAGGGAACGCCAGGAGTTGCGATGCTCGGTGGCGGAGACACAAAGCTGCTTGGCCGGTGGGAAGGGAAATGAAGGGCAGTTCAGGCAATGTGGCAATGAGAATCGAGCAAAGGAGCAACAAGCTGTTACACGAATATGATTTCATATGACGTCTGGATCCTGACATAAGGTACCTTTAAAATGAATGATGTGATTATATTGATTAATTATAGATGATCATAGTGATTGTCAGTGATTATTGGTATTAATTAGATGGAATTATTACTATCATCCCTTCATTCTTACCTTAGTCATGACACCTCTCGAGTCCCCGGGGGCCGAGGTGGTCTTCGCACCATTTGCCGAGTGCGACCTCCACTGACGCAGGAACTACACGAGGCATTGCGCATGAATGCCGGGCTCACCCCTGTGTTGAGGCTGGGCACATGAAAATCCTTCGCCTTGGCATAGATGTCGCAATGACATGACATGACATAATGCAAATACAAGATCAAATAAGCATAAATATATATAAATATCGATCATCTCGTACTGAACAGTCGAAAGTTTCAGTTGTCAAATGTTGTCAAATGTTGTCAATATGTTCCAATCTCATTCGCCTCTGATTCGCCTTGTGTGCATCCGAGTTTCTGAGGCGTGTGGATCGCCGCACCCTGGAGGTGGCACTTGGGAGCACTTTTCCGTTACATTTTGAAGATCATTTTGTCACCGTGTTTGAAGATCAGGTTCGCTTCGGCATGATGTCATAACATTGTATAACTATATTCAATTCTATGTATACACATTTATTTAGTATTATATTTAATTAAGCAATATTAAGTCTATCTTATATATTCTCTATGGATTATGTGTAGACCTGACATCATCCGGCCGGGGCATCACACTTATTCTAGCTGGTTGGCCTTGGTGCCTGCACCTGTTTTGATGCAGATAGCGCTGGATGGCAGCTACGCAACCTGCGATTTCAGCGCTGTGCTTGGACCAGAGAGCACACAGGCAAGGGCAATGGCAAGTTGTTTAGCCGAAGATCAGATCATGTGCATTGATGTGTGTAGATGAGATATGATGAGATCACGTTCTGTCAAAGATGCATTCTTACAGGGAATGTGACCAAGAGTCATTTGATTAGTCAATACTTCATGAAGTTGCATCTGTGTTGCATCATCAGAACATGCTGACGTGCAAACACGTGTAAAGTGAAGTGATTGAAACATATTGAAACACATTCATGGCAGCCTATTGACATGCTATGACCATCCTTTTGAGTCGAGGCACAGGTCTATGGTGAGCTCACTGGTCTTGCCCAAGCAGCCATTGATGGTAGAGATGTGAGTCTCATTGCTTGTGGTCCACCTGGAGCTGGCATGAGCTTTACATTGTGCCTAGATCGCCAGCCAAAGTATGGCTTTCTCCAAAAGATGGGGGGTATACCATGGCTATACCGTTATATACTGAAAAAAACAAATCCTTTGGTTAGCAGCATATTTCATATTTGCCCATTTTTTGCCCTATATTAATCATTATTAGTCTATATATATATATGTGTGTGTGTAATTGCATGTATATATATGGGATTAATGGGGAAGTTCCCCATTTCAGACACCCATGGCTGCTGTTTTCGCTGTGCAGGTGTGGCTCTGCGGAGCAGCCTGGACTTCTTCCACGGCTGTTGGATGATCTCTTCTTCATCAAAGCTCGTGAGCACTGGCGCTCGGAGATTCACTTTGATGCCTGGCTGAAGGGGAAAAGGATGGGAAAAGGATGGGAAAAGGACGGGGATGGAGACGTGATTCTTGCATATTCTTGCTATGATGTTGTGACGATAATCTTGTTGGTATTTGTTGGTGCCAGGAAATGCAGTGGCTTGGAGCTGAGACGAGTTGAAAAACGCAGATAACGAAGGATTCTGTGTGGATGTGGCATCTGTCAGGATGTCCAGGCCCTCGAGATTGCGGAGAATCAGCCGCCCATTGACCTCCTCACTGATGCCAGTCACGACACGAGCTTGCCGCACATCGTGGCAAGAAGGCCGTGCTATGGCCAAGGCCGGATGGGCTCATGCCCAGGTGTTATCAGGCATTGTTTTGGTCTTGAAACACTGGCTCATCTTCGCCGTCTGACCAATTTCAATGATTTCTTTAGACTTTCAGCCTGTCAGGCCAAGCAGTTTTTGCTTCGACACAGTTGGAGGGTGCAGCCACAAGGCGTGTGGCTCAAGTGCAGGAGGTGAAAGACCTGGCTCAGGACTGCTCTATAGTAATATGCCTTATGCATCCTTATAGCTGTTGTGATAAACTCTCGGAGAAGCTTGGTCAAAAAACGCGGTTTGTGTACTTTCCAACGCGGTTTGTCTACTTTCCAACATTTAGTTGGCTTTTAGGACAATGGATGACAAAGTTGATGAGAAAGTTGATGACAGAGTTGATCACACTCGTGTAGCAAAGTAATGGGAATTGGATAAAGGTATGCCAGACATTCGTGACCTCGGACACATTGGACAATGGCTGGCAGAAATTGGACAGGAGATTTGGCAACGGCCTTGCCGCTCTCATCGCCAAGCAGTGCTGATCGTGCACATCCGACGGACCAATCGGCACACAGGACCCTTCTGGATTTGTTATGGTGTTTGTTCCTGCGGGACAATGACTTGTCTTGTGTTGGGTGTGGAAGTTTGGACCAGACCATTCTGAGCGCTGTACTCTATGTGCTATTTCATGGTCTCGGTGGCAGGGTGCTGCATTCATTTATACATATATATATATTTCTTTTTTCATGGAATTTCCTTTCATTTTTTTAATAATTTGTTCACATATGTTTCAATTAGTGGCTGTTCTTCTTGATTTAGCATGCTGCGAAACTTGGTTTCGCTTGACAGGCATTGGGATTCGCAGCCGGCTGTTGGCGGTGGATTTGGCCGCCAAGCGGTCAGCAGCTGTGGATCGCGCGGTCAGCCAAGCCATCGCAACATCCGTGACTCGGAAAAAAGCAGATGAAAGTTATACACTATATTTATATATAATATCTATCATATCATATCATATCATACCAGGTATCATATATATATACATATGATATGTGTAATATTATATATATAATGTATAATAATAATATATATATATATACTATATATAATATTGTATTTATATATTATATAACATAATATATATAATATAATGTAATGTAATATAATATAATATTATAAGTTATTATATTATATTATATTACATTATAATAATTATAATATATATATATATATATTATGTATATGTATATATATATATTGTAAATTTAAAAGTTAGTTCAAACATTTAAATCGTAATGGTAATTGGGTCTTAAAACAAAACAGATTCCATTTCTTTTTTGGGTGGTGACATCCGAGGCCATTTTCACCTGTTTGAATGGCTTGAAAGGCAGTGTCAAAAACGACTTTTGACTTGGGAGACATCATGAGAGCAACATTTTTTCCCAGAAAATTGGATCATTGGTGATACTTGGGATAGGACCAGATAGGTGGGTAGTATGACTATATATATATATACATATAATATTATATATATATACAACATGATTGTACTTATAGATGTATGTACATATTCTTGTAGTGCTGGCAGGCAGATCCAAATCCTGGAAACTGTTTCGTGTTTCCAGGTGGCCTTGCGGCGCAAGAGTACCGGCATCGCCATGTCCACTTGGCCCCTCGGATTTTGACGCGAGCGAATCGAGCGAACAACACTTGTCAGACTTGTCAGTTTTTGTGTGTTTTTGTGTGTTTTGATGTGTTTTGGATGCATTGCTGATGGATTTATATAGATGGATTTAGATTGATTCAGGATGTCATTCCGCTCCTGCGCCTTCTACGAGCCATGATGTCACCATGATTCGTTAAGGTCGCCCACGGCCGCGCCAGAAGCACCTCCGGGCTCTGGCAGCCAGGCCCTGCGCTTATTGTTTTGGGATGTTTTTGGAATGCCACTACAATAATTTTTGATAAATGGTTTGTACATGGTTGATAATGTGTGTGTGTGTGTTTTTTTTAATTAATTATTGCTGACGGAACTGCTTATTGTTCATGACTAGTCATTACTGAAGATCATTGATGGTTCTTGATGGTCTTGGTCTGCAATGGTTTGCACATGATTAAGTTGGGTGCCCTGTGCGAATGTCCACTGGCGTTTGTGATTTGATACATGTTTTGGAGATTTTCAGACGTGCAGTGTCTTGTCTATTCACTGGCGAACGCTATGTAGTTTGGGACTGATTCAGCAAAACATGAAATTTCGAGGTCGACCGAGATTGAGATATACTAGGTCAGGATGACTTAGGCCTCTGCGGACGAACCAGAAAATTGAATTTCCTAACTCATGTAAAAATTGTTTTTTTGGATCGAAAAAATGTATGTAAGTCCTAACTCAGGAGGGGTTTTAGTGCATTTTAAACAAAAAAAACATGAAAATCAGTATTAAGTTTTCTATGTTTTGAGCAGTGTCCCTCTGTGAG
>Ga0126342_10013026_pt1 | contig 14771 bp, 14 predicted proteins | sample Cyp1metagenome_FD_92528 | JGI IMG/M metagenome (GOLD analysis project Ga0126342, IMG submission 92528) | Coral microbial communities from Lord Howe Island, Old Settlement Bay, Australia - Cyphastrea 1 metagenome | ecosystem: Host-associated > Invertebrates > Cnidaria > Coral ... | reverse complement strand
TTTTTACCAATCATCGACCCGGATTTTTGAGCCATTTTGGGATTCTATCTATAGGTTTTTTTCGGACCGTTTTTTTTTTGAAATTCCAGAGATTCTATCTACTTCAGGATGGTTATATATATACACAACAATCATGCATATTCGTTTATAATTTGACTGCACATGGCCATTTTGGGGTTTCAGTCCTTTCTGTCAATTCCAGGGCCTGTTTCATTAGCATGTTTGTTTTGAGCGATGAGTCCGTGGTAACGACCAGCTAACATTCATATGACATATTTCAGGTTATTTGTCAACATATGTAGCCCAGAAAAAACCATGTCCTGTGACTAATCTTAACAAAAACTCATACATCGCCCATATCTACAGATCTAAAACGTTGATCTGAATCCGCACACAGTCACCACTTTCTATTGATCCGTCATCAGTCCGTGGGTGACTTGGCCCCTCTAAAAACCACCAGTGATAAACAATCATTTTCCATAGCCATAAACTGGGAGTCCAATTCTGGCTGGTTGTTTCATCTCTTTTAAACATGTTCAACCCTAGGAATTGGATGATGATCCTACTTTCGCTCATATTTTTCAGATGGGTGGCTCAACCATCAACCAGAATTTGATGCTAAGAAAGCCACACCCTATCGAACCGACCATGCCCGGCTTCTTTTCATCCCGTGGAGGTCTGCCGACTTCGACCTTGGCTAAGAGCTGTTTTGCTTATGATTCCTGATGAAATACATGGCAACTTCACCAGAGATCTCAATTTTTGGGGCCGGAAGACAACCTTGAAGTGTTCAACAGACATGTGTGGAAAAAGCTTTAACAAAGCTTGTTACAAATGTCAAGGGTAGCATCAAACTGCCTGACACCGTTGAAGAGATATCCTGATCTGGCAATCGAAGGCACCTGCTTCATAGAATGTTTTCCAATTGAACCTGGTGACTTTTCACTTCCAACTACGCACATGCCGCCCTAAGTCAGATATCACAATCAATATGCGCACTCATCAACGACCAACTCTCAAAATGCGTGTTGCTGCACCGAACTTGAGCCTGACAGGTGAACAATATTTTGCTTGGGCTGCCCGCTAACTCCTGTTCCTAGACGCGCCGGCCCTGGCTTGCTTGGGTGTTAATGGGTGTTATTTTTGCATCATTGCCGCGCTTATTCGCGCAACCGTGTGACTGCAGGAGCAGCAGATTGCAATCCGGTTTGACGACTTCAAGCACAAAGTTGCTTGGTTGAGCTTAGGCAAAACTTTCTCACGGGGCACCCGGCCAGGGCCTAGGCCTAACATATTAATCTCTTTTTGACGCGGGTAAAGCGGGCCGGAGTGAGGAGGCCAATTTTTCCAGGAACCCAGCTCGCTATGTTTTTTTGATTTTTAGGACTGTTTTTTTGGAATAGCAGCCAGTGTATTTCTAGGTGGCGCTGCTTGTGTTTTTTTGCCACGGGTATTTTTTTGCAACAGCTCCCCTGTGATAGTTCCCGATCGTTTTTGCAACAGTTTTATTGTCGGTGTTTTTTGCAACGGTTGGCCGGTAGCAGTGGCGGCGGTAGGTGGTAGGTCGTAGGTCGTAGGTCGTAAGTAGAATGTGGTAGGTAGCAGGTTGTTCCTCTTGTTCCTGTTGCGCCTGTTTCATGTTGTTCCTCTTGAGCCTGTTGTGCCTGTTATTCCTGTTCTTGCTGCTGCCTGTTGCGCTGACCGCTCCGGTGCTGGGCCAGTTGTTTTGATGAGGCCGAGAAGGATAAGGAATCAGTGAGGGCTCCGCGTGATGCTGGAGGGGGCGCAAAGGAGGGCACGGTAGAGGTAGTAGAGGTAATAGCGGTAGCAGAAATAGAACAGAAAGCAGCACCAGCACCAGCAGCACCAACAACAGCACCCACCCAACCCGTGCAAAAAACATTGCTCATCGTTGCCAGAAACGCCCTTGCCGTTGCAAAAAACACCCCTCCCACTGTAGCAAAAACCATCCAAAAATACATCTTCCCAGGCAACAGTTGCAAAACACATTGATTACTTGGGGTAAAAACACGCAGCTCTAGATTTTGATTTGCAACGTTAACTTCGGAAACGGCTTTGAAAATCACCTGCAGGGAGCACGAGGACTGCCTGCCTCGCATTTTTGGCACCAGCGTGATGTGGCCTGCCGCGCCAGGATTGCGACCATGTGTTGGTGGAGCTGCGCGATGTGGGCTATATCGAAGTATCTGGTTTAGAGGCGTCCACCTCCCCCGCCAAGGCGTTGCATGAGCCACTCGTTATAATATAGGACACCTCCAGCGGCTGATTGTGAGCAATTCATGTCAGCCAATGGGTGCGGAATGGAGGGGCATGCCCCCTCAAACATGGTTTATTTTTTTCGATCGTGTGAAATCTTTGGTGAATCTTAATGGGGTACTTTTGGTATGGGCCATGGGTCAAAAAACAAAAATCCTTCAACCCCCCAAATGCGGACATGTTCAGTACACACTATCCAATCTTCGGGAGTCCCGATTTTGGCAGCCAAGGTTCATCACGCACCAGTGGCGTTGCTCAGAATACCGCAACAACATCTTCGAAACCTTCAATTCCAAGTACTGTGACAGGAAATACAGGAGACCGGTGACGTTTGGAATGACCACACGGGATGAATTGTTCCCTTGCCGTGGGGAACATGGAATGCTGCATGATTCAATGGAAGCTGTTTTCAGCCGAGATGGCCGCTTCGGAATGGTTTTGTGACAAGTGCATAAACAGGATGTTCTTTTATTGCGGGTTTACCCTCTGGTAAACTAACATAGCTATTGAAAATGGCCCATTTATAGATGGTTTACCTATTACAAATGGTGATTTTCCATAGCTATGTTAAATTACCAGAGGGTACATGAATATGACATGACATGATGCAACAAGGTATCAACAAAACACATCGATGACATGAGACATCAACATGAACCCCCCAAAAATATGGATCTCCCGAGAACCAGTGGTGCATCTGCTGCTGTGGAGGGAAGTGGTGTGTAAGGACCAATGCGTCGTCAACATTTCCAGTCCTTTTTGGGAATGATTGGAGCATCGCGATTTTTAGTTGACCAGCCCGTGGATGAACAGATGTGGGGAAGGTCGTCCAGATGCGACTTTCCACAGCTCTGAAGATGTGCACTTGTCATGCTGAATTCCTGAATTTTTCAGGTGAAATCATCCACTTGGTTGGGTCAACACCCATGATTTTTGTAGTTTGTGGGGGAAGAATCCTGAACCCTGTCCGGAAGGAGCCCTGCGGGGTTCTATCAACGCAATGGGCTGCAGAACACCTTGGGGCGTCGGACCATCGAATTAGCCACCTTCATGTCCTCCCAAGGCTGGGCAGAAAATGTGGGGCGGAGAGTTTTTTGGGTCCATTTTTTCTAAGAACGAATTCGATCTACAGGTCAAACGCGTGTTCTTTTTTCCGTTCATTTTCTTGTGGTTGAGATGACCCAAGTACTAGCCATTCTTGGTGTTGAAAGTGGAACTACTTGCTGGATTCTCAGATTGGACACCGTGTTTTTTTCTCCCTGAGAGAGTTCAGTGCAGTTGGTTTATAAACCATTGGTTTATAAACACCATTAACTATCGATGTCATATACGAATCATAACATATAGATATAACATCAATAAACCATGGTTATGTAAGTCATAAACTAACGTAGCTAACTGGGGGGGGGCATTTTCGCCGATTTTGGCGGATCAAGATGCACTGGGTGAAGACTTCGATCCCATGGTGATCCCCTTCTAAGCGGATGATAAATGGGTTTTAACTGGGCTGTAGATGGCTTGTAGCTGGGTTCTTGGCGTAGGAAGCCGTGAAAACCATGGGAACTCCGTGGCTCAGCTGTGTTTTTTTGAGGTTGGGACTTGGCCGCATGCAACGGAGGAAGCCTCATCCTACCGAAGCAAAAGAAGAAGATGCTGGGTCTCGGGTTTTCCCCGGGGGCCCAGGAACTGGCCGGGAATGGTCCGAATGGGGTCATATGGATATGGCTTCAAGTTAGGGAAGGTGTGAATTGCGGGTTTTGATCCAAAGCCCTTTGAGACAGAAATGTCAAGAAATAGTTGGGATGACTCCAACAGTTGCAGCAAAAAATATCCATTGGTAGCTGTGGATGGGCCCATTTAGTTCGATGATTGACTGAATGACCTCAGTGTTCCAGGCCCAATGGTTGCATGTTTTTTTGTCAATTTCATGTTGTTTTTATCCGAAGAAAACAAGTTTGGGACTTAGCAATTCCAGATTATCATAGATTCATAGATTATCCGGAATAACATGTCCGTGGCATTGCTTGGACTTTGTTTTTTGGACAATTCATAGAGGTGTCCGGAAAACTTGACTCCATCTGACGCATCCCCAAAGTTGTGATGAGAAAAACCCGTGGCCATCAGCGGTGGCAGTTACCATCAGATCAAGCTTATTTATAACATAAACACATTCCAGTAATTTGGGTAGTTGATTACATATGGGTATGGGTCAATACCTATTAATACCATTTCTAGTGGGATGAACATCCATAAATCCCAGCTATTTTGATGTGAACAGAAGGGGTACTATTGGTTTTGACACACTGCCATATAAACTAGTTTCAAAATCAAACACATATTGACATTTCATTATTCCAATACTTTTAGATATTTCACAGGTCTAAAACCTCATGGTTTTCGTCAACCCCACAACTCCCAGGAACGGTGATGGCCTTGTCCGTGAGCACCAGATGAAGTTCGTGGGCTCCGCTGCTCGCCCCGTGTCCACCTTGCCGTTGCTGCTGGTGGAGTTCCGCTGTGTCCCCGGTGCCGCGGCTTTCGAAAATCTATCGGTTCATGGGGAGACGATTGGCAGTTCAATCGGGAACATCAGCTACCCTCTGGTAATGACTAACATAGCTATGGGAAATCACCATTTTTAATGGGAAAATCCAGTATTAATGGCCATTTTCAATAGCTATGTTAAATTACCAGAGGGTAAACCTTGAGCTTAACATAAAACAATAAATGGGGACATACTTGTACTGGGTATGCTACAATTCCAACAGTATCATGTTTAGGTTTCTCTGAAAAATGATTTACTCCCTTCAAATAATGGGCACTTTGATGGGAGAAACATTTTCTAGACTCCAAACCATGAGACTTTTTTTGGGGTTATTTTCAGACAAACCCTGGCGATGTTCAGGTGTTCAGGGCAGATCTGTTGCCGAAACTGGTAGGATGTCGGAGGTTTATGTAAACCTTTCAATGGTCCGTTTGTCATCGAAAACGGGCCATCTCCCCTCATGGATGGATGAAGATTTTTGGTGGCTATTCATCAGCTAATAGCTATATATAGTCGTCCAGAAAATCATCAAAATTCCCCCACGATTCGTATGGGAAAAGAAAAATCCATGAAACACGTGCCTTTTGATTTTCCCACCAATCCAATGATACCTACCAATCCTGTACCAACATACTTTGATGTTCAGCAAGGGATGGCCCATGGGTTTTGACCGGCAGATGTCATCTCAGGATTGAATGCTGGTCATCCTTTTCTTCAGTGCCCTGGCCAGCATTTAAATCGGGAATTGAAATCTGCAAGATTTACATGGGTTTGTCTGTTTCAGATTCCAGAAAACCCGCCAGTTTATCCCCATTCCATGGCACTGATTTGGTATATGGGTATACCCCAGTTTCAGACATACCCATATTGTTGATCATTTAATGACTTCATTCTCAGGAGATCCACATATTTGTGAGTCTGGCACGCAAACATGCTGAGTTGGTCACAGCGAAGATCCTGAGATCCAGTTGAAAGGTCCATGGTTTCGCTTCAAAAACGTCAAATGGGGACAGGTCAATAGCTATATTTTAACCATATTTTTTTGGGATCAACATCCATAACTACCAGCCTTTTTTATTATGGGATTCCCTATATAGGGATTCCCTGGCTGCTCGCACCACCTCGAGAACTGCCGATGGCTCCAGGTCATTCATTGAGATTACAGGCTACAACACGAATGGGATCTACGGAAAGCTCTCTTCATTTGTACAGAGGCTCGGCAAAGTTTTCGACCGCTGCAATTGGCTGCAATTGCTTCAGACCTGACTTGCAGATGGGGAGCATCAAAATAGCTGGTAGACGCTGGTAGTCATGGTGGTTATGACACAGTAGGTAGTGATCCCGGCAATTCGGAAACCCATCACTAGTCTGGGGCATTTGCCTTGCTGTTTCCGTCAAGTTTCGCTGCTGAACAAGCCTGAGCACATGATGAGCCGAGGAATCACATGCAAAGTCGGTTGGTGTCACAAGCAACGCCCTTCTGTGATTTATGTGCCTGGGCTCTATGTATTCTGGTTGGTGCTTTGGAACATTTTTATGATTTTCCCATCATATTGGGAATGTCATCATCCCAACTGATGAACTCATATTTTTCAGAGAGGTTCAAACCACCAACCAGTATTTGTAGATTCACATGCCCAATCCAGATCGATGGATTGAGGATGGCACGCCTCGGCAGACATGTCATGAATGCATGCCCTGTATGTTACAGGTTGTAGTGCTTGATGTCATCATTCATCATGTTGTATCGCCGGATTTTTTTGGCCAAACATAATCTTTGCTTGCCAGTCTCATTGTTCAAATCTAGCCTTTTCCATTGATGTTCAACCGTTTAAGCCCATGTTAATTACCCACTATAATTAATTGTTGGGATACCATTGCCGCTGAATGATTTTGCGCAGCTAACTGAGGCTTTGCCTGTGATGCTTTCCAGATGAAGGAAGCCACGTTGAAGTGCAAGGAAGGCGCGACGTGGAGACCTTTCTGCGATGTTCAAAACCCTCCTTGGTTGATGATTGCAGGAGATTGTACTACCAATTGCCAAAAAACTTGGAGATTATCATAATATATCATGATCCCTTATGGGATTGTCATATGGATGCGTCTGAAAAAGGGGTATATACCATTATATACCTTCCAAATGGACGTTTCAGAAGGTGTTTATGATGATGAAGCATCAAATTTCGGGTGTTCCCCTAAATTTTCAGACAAAGCCATATATGTTGCTGTGGATGGAGGAAATCCTGCACCACCTTGGATGGTTGAAACCCTACAAATATCTACAAATAGCTAATGATGGAATAAACATGAATAAACCACAAACATCAATTGGGGCAGGATTTCTTCCGTCCACATGTTATGACCTTTTCACATGGGGCGCTACGCGATTAAGCGTAAGGCCGCTTTCTTGGCGAGAGCAACTTCGGAAAGTACGCCATGCGTCTCTGCGACTTCATGGTGGACTATTTGGGAGCGCCCAAACGGCAATTTCACAGTTAGCTATTGAAAATGGCCATTTTTAATGGGTAAACCATCTATAAATGGGATATTCATGGGATATACCCTCTGGTAAACTAACAGTTTGCTATTGAACATGGCAATTTTTAGTGGATTTTCCCATTAAGCATGGTGATTTTCCATAGTAATAGGACAGTTTACCAGAGGGTACATTCAAAATCATTCAAAGCCTTCTTGGATGACTTTGATTTCAAGCTATATTACAATACTATTGTCATCTGTTTTAGTAGTTTTGAAGTGCTCAAAACGGGTGGGACTTGAGCCCATTTAGGGGCCGCAGGGTGTCAATGAGACACTTGGGATGCCCAGCAGCAGCTGACAGGAATGGGAACTATTGGTGTGCAACAACAACTGCCACTCTGTCTGCATTCAAGTCATTCAAAAATCAAACAGTTGGATGACAGAATTTTAAGGTGCCATGCAATGGCATCGTTGGCCAAAAACATTGCTACTAGAAAACCTTCGAAGAACAGCGTCGTTGTTTGCAGCACTAAACATGCACTTGGTGAACCTTGGTGAATTTTTCGTGGACTTAAATGCATGACGATAAAAAATTCAGCTGTTCTCAAGAAACATTAGTTGCTTTTCTAGGTGTCAGATGGCTCTGGTGCATTTCATGGGGTGTTTGTGGTTTTTAGGAAGTTTGTGGACCGGAATATTTTTATGGAATTGTGCGGCTGGGGCTAATCCCTTAGATGTTCAACAGAATGATACTCGCCAATTTGGGCGGGCTGTGGGAGGAATAAACTTTGACGAAGGCTCGAGGCTGTCCACATCTTTGAAAGGGACTTTGGACTCATTGATCCCCCAGGGACAACTGTAGCCAACTAAAAATGGTTGAGGAAATGTCGGGACGACTCATCCATATCTTCCAGATCTGCCGATCTTTATGGGTCATCCATAGACTTAAGTCATGGGCATCGCAGGATGTGGGGCTTGGAGTAAGGCATCAACGTCGCGCTGAAGGGTCAAGCCTCGCTGGCGCGGGAGGCGCAGATGATCTTTCGCGCCCGGGAGAGCAGCCGCGACGTCTTCCTCTCCAGCAGCCAGGTGCAGCATGGTGCAGTGGTGTCAGGGGCGCAATGGGAAACCCACCATGAATGATAAAGCCAATGCCATAAACCCATCCAAAGCACCATTTTTATGGGATTCAAACCATCCCCAAATGGCAGGTTTTAATGGGGATATAATGAGGATACGGTAATGGAGATGGGGATATAATTGGGATAAATTTCCATTCCATCAATGCGATATGTTTTTTTCGGTCTGAAAATGGGAGATTTACAGTGAGCATATGGCCCTATTTTCAGGAAAACGGACCACGCCCATCTAGGTACGGCTGTGGCTTTTAAACTTAAGCCTAAACATGGATCAACATGGTATCATATACTCCTGCAAAAAGCCAAGTGTGCTTGCTCAGTGTTGAATTTCTCGTATCACGGGGGTTGTTTGAAGGACACTGTACAACAAATCGAACATCAAAACGTGTATGCACCAAAGATGTTGGATTTCTTCACTAGTTGGTCAGGAACCTGGGCAAAAAAAACATCTACAGGATAGAAAAGAACCCAGCTTGGGGATATCCCTAAGTGCAATGATTAACTGCTTACCCGAGAGGGTAATAGAAAAAAGGCTAACTGGAGAATCCCCTATAAATGGAGGTTTATAGCTGGGGAAAACATCTTATAAATGCGGGATTTCCATTGCCATGCTTGAGTGCCGGAGGGTACTTAATGATTACTTAATGATATCGTTATCCCATTTTAGTATGTGGTTTTCTACCCATAGACGATCCATATATTTCAAGTGATACACAACCGGGGATGTTGCATCTATAGCTGGATTAGAATATAGGTTTGTGTGAAAATAGATACACCCGATTCCTACAGAGAAAAAAGGCTGGTTGGTGGTCTGGAACATGGTTTTTATTTGTCCATATATTGGGAATGTCATCATCCCAACTGACGAACTCCATGATTTTTCAGAGGGGTAGGCTCAACCACCAAGCAGGTTATTATTAACCATCATTAACATTCATAATGACCATGAAAATCTTTTCACCATTATTAACAGTATATACCCTCTGGTAAATTAACATAGACCCTGAAAATCACCAATTTTTAGAGGAAACATTCATCTTCCAATTCCGATGACTAGCAGGGTCTATGTTAATTTACTGGAGGGTAAAAACAGTATTAATGATATATTAACAGTATATTAACCATATAGTAACCATTATTAACAGTATATTAACCATATAATAACCATTAATATTAACCAGTATATTAACAGTCAATAAAAACAGTATTAATGAGATTGTTATTATTAACCATCATTAAGCATATAATGACCATTAATACTCGTATTAACCATTATTAACAGTATATTAACAGTATATAAGATTTAATTAGCAACAAGCTGGTCGTTTCGGGGCTATCCCTCAGCACTGTTCCAGCGAAGGCCGCGGTGCTGGGCTGTGCCCCCCTTTTTGCGCCCAACTACTGGACCCTGCCGAGCAAGGACGCGGTTCGGTTTGTGGAGGAAACCCGTTTGCGAAGTGGAAAATCACCATCAAAATTGATAGGTAAATCAACATCAACCAAAAAAAAGGTGCAATTTTCAATGGTTATATGAAATTACCAGAGGGTAAAAAAAGTGATTATCATGGGTTACCTTTCTGGTCATTGAACAGTTCGCTATATAAGCCATTTGTAATTGATTTACCTACTTAGACTAGTGATTTTCTATAGTTATGTTAGGATTTTCTATAGTTATGTTAGTTTACCAGAGAATATAATGATGATCATGGGCATATGGTTACCCTCTGGCTTTTTAACATGGAGGTATGTCACAATCGTTGATTTTCCAGCACGCAACGTTTGATTACCAGGGGGTTCTATAACGACTATCATGGGGACATAATGATTGCACCAACACAAAGCTGGGATATCGAATCATAGCGATCAGCTGCATCAATTAGAACAGCCGAAGCCGTTTGACGTCATTGGAGTGATGGGGTCATTGGGGTCATTGGGGTCATTGGGTAACTATCCCAGAATGTCATAAATTTTTTCAGGTGAGTGAATTACTATAATTCATCCATAATGATTATAATGGGGACACAATCTTGATCATTGTACTATAACTATAGCCATTCAATATGATAATGGGTATGGGGTGAAAATGATGGGGATATATGATTAATAGAATCATGGGGATATGATGGGTATAGTAGAATTTCAACAACATGATATTTGGGTTTGGCCAGAAAATGAGGCATTTACACACCACAAAAATGGCAATCTTAGAGGGGAAAATGGACAAGGGGGGCCCTATCTTCACACAGACCCATCGACTGGAACAGCGCTGAACATCAACTGACATGTCTTGCGGGGCCATGCTGCTGGGGCCGAACTTCAAACCTCACAAAAGCAGCAATTGCAGGCTTTCAATTTGGTATATATATATATACTTTGCTTAGTTTTCGATAGCACATTTTGACATAGCTATGGAACATCGCAGTTTTTCACACGCAAACGAACTAAATTGGCAGTGTGTCAAAACCAATAGTACCCCTTCTGTTCACATCAAAATAGCTGGGATTTATGGATGTTCATCCCCCTAAAACTGCTATTTTCATAGGTATTGATCCATAGCCAATTGACAATTTTCAATGGCAAAAATTGCACCAAATCCCTGGGAGCTCACCAGGCTGGCGAGGTGGCCCAAGAGGTGGTTCCCGCCACAGGGGAGGAATTGGCATCCTGGTGGCACTGGGGTACGGATTCAAAAAACGGTATCCCCCGTCCCCCGCAAAAAAAAAGGTTTAGGACCTGTTGGGATTACTATGCTGTTGACTTTTCTGCATCTCTTTTTTATTAATTGCTGTAATTTGATAGAAACTGCAATCAACAAGAGGAAACACTCTGGATTTTTTGCCTTAAAACTTGAACTTTTGGTGGGTGAAACCGTGAAACATGGAAACTTACTGCGTGAACATTCGGGTCAAACCGGTGCTTTTCGGATTTTTGTGGGTGGTTTTCCAGAGCGGTTAAACCTCTTCTATCCCTGGGATGTGTTGTTCAACTACTGAGCAGATGAGGAACTTCAAGAAAGAATCCACTTAGAGGATCATCTAGAAAGTGGTTAATAACCTTAGTTCGTAAGTTACCGAAGTGCGGTTATCCTACTAACCAGTTCTTAAATGGGATGATCCTCCAAGTAACCTTAAAAAGAAGCTCTAAAACAAAGATGGAACCTGAGCTAACCGTAGGCTTTGGTGGGAATGGCTAGTGCGAAAAACCGAAATTGAGGCGATGCTACAGGAAGTGATGGATGGCACCTACAAGGCGAAGTTTAAGACACGGAGCACGGTGGAAAACAAGACAAAGCCGATGTAACCAGAGAGCAGTTCCAAATATGAGGGGGTGTTGGCAAGGTGGTTTTCCGTAGTCCGCGAAGTTGGTTTGGTCATAACTTCAATTTCACTTGGGTTTATGGATGTTTATGGTAGATATACCATGATATACCGAACTACAAACCATGGGGTTTTCTACACCAACGTTCCGTGATCACGAGGCCAAAGCCACCCGTGATCGTCTGGGCAAACCCGTGCCGCGGCGCCTGGTGGTGGTAGCAGCGCTGCGCTCCGAGACGCCTGCCCTGTGGGACCCTCTGGGAATCAAATGTGGCCATGGACAATTCCTCATAAATGGGGGTGGTACCGGGTGGTATATGGAGAAAAAAAATGAAAAACACATCTATATATAAATGTAGGATTTTTCAATTGTCACGTTTGAATACCGGATGGGTTCCTGGAGGATAAAGCCATGGTTCTGCTTGAAAAATGCGGGGAAAACCATCGAAATTTCATGGTGTATCATGGTGTATCATGATTTCCCCCATTAGTATCATAAAATGGGAGGACACCATGAGAAAGGCACACCCGAATGAACACTCCCAGAAATCGGGAGCTTTTGATTGGGCTTTCGAAGATGGTTATGGATGCACTCTTAGCCTTGGGCTGGTGTAGACGCAGCAAGAGGCGCAAAATAGTGCGATTTGAACGGACATGTCGCCATAAAAGGGATATATCGATCATACGCCAAGGAGCAACAACCGAATGGCCTATCAGCACGCAAAATTCATGGTTTGGTACTTGACATGACCAACTTTGCGTGTCGGTCCCCCATTTATTGTGCCATAGCCATATTTCCAGAACTAGTCTCAGCTAAATTTCAAAAACACTTGCAAGGAAGTCTTGCAAACCCTTGCGTTTTCACAATGTACAATCCCCATTGCCCATCGTGATTGGGTGATTCCCCGTACCCCGAGACAGCCACATGCCCGCAGGACCGCTTCGCAAGGCGTAGGCAGCATTTGGAGCAAGAGCTTGCGGGGGAGAAGGAGTCTGGTGAAATCCGGCTAGGTTTGACCACGGGGAACTCAAGTTCTGCAGTGTGTTTGATGGGGGATACCCAAAAAACGCAAAACATGTTTATGAAATTCGGGGTATCCGATTCTGAAACAAATCCATACGTGTTAGATTTTGGCCCTGAATCATTGACTCTGAACACCACGATGCAGGTGTTGGGCAGGTTTCTGAACATGTGTCAGGTTCAGATAATCCTTTTTGACCCAGATCCACGCGGAATGCGATATACCCCCCGAAATATTTTTTTGATAAGGCACACGCTGATATATTATGATCAATGAATGCGTTTTGGGGTGCCCTGTTTGTTCAGGATACCATCATTTTGGGAAATTAGTCTTGTCATTATATGATAAATGGTTCCATTATCTTCCATTCATGATCAACCAATTATCCACTAAGTATCTCCTAGTGATAAAAGACATGATCACTTATTATCACCAATGATCATTGATATTCCACTAACTAACCATTATCAGCCAGGGTTCTCACTCTGGATTGAGATCGTCCACTCCCTGACCGAAAATCAGGACCTCATCACACCCATGACTCTGCCGGCCAGCTTGGGCTTGACCCTACGATGCATCCACGAGGCACGCGGCACTTTTCTTCGTAAGCGTTGAAAAGATGAAGAGTTGGGGAAACCGAGTTGAGAATAGTGATTCCAATAGGATTATATAAGAGTCAGGAAAAAGTTGATCGAACTATTGTCAAGATGAACAGTTAGGAAAATCCTATGAACATGCTATGACAATAGATGATAAATAGATGATATAGATAATAAATAGATTAAACATGTTTTAATGGCATGATAAATGGATTGAAAAACTTTTTTTTTTGTTGCTATGTATTCCTCCATACACATCAGGCTTTGGGGGGATATCAAAGAGTACTATATCATATACCCTCTGGTTATTTAACATAGCCATGGAAAATCCCAAAAATAAATGGAGGTTTCGTTCGCTGGGAAAATCATCTATTTCTATAGGTCATCATTTTCCATGGCTATGTTAGTCATAACCTATATCATAGACTATAAATTTCAACTAAAATCGTGTCCCGCGAGTTGCAGATTGATGTGTTTTTGTTGCAGGTCACTGGGGACGCTCCGAAAAAGTTGATATGGCACTCTGGCACCCACATGGGCCAATTTCTGGTATCAGGCCACATGGGGTCGTTTCCTACGGCCTAAATAACATGGGTAGTTTTTCACATGCAAAACATGATGAACCACTGGGAAGGAAGGTTTTCCCACAGTTTTTTTTTTCCCCAACAGCCAGGACCGGGGAAACGGTAGCAACGAGGCTTATCTCTTGCATGGCGACTTGGAAAAATCGTCAGGGATTTGTTGGGTGCGGTTGAGGTTGTGGGTGGAACCATGTTTTTTTTTTTTCCCAAGCCTATGTTGGGACATCACTCCTTGGTAAAAGAAAGAAACCACTTAGAACTGGAACTGCAGCCCCAAGTATTGAGGATTCATGGTAAGGATTTGGGTTCTTGGGGTACCTTTCGGGACTCACAACAGTCTCGTCATTTTTGGGTTTGAGACTTTTGACCCAAACCCACAGGAAGGATCTGACCAAGCAAGAATCAGGTTTTCAGAACTGTGTGCATAGCCAGATAATGAATTTGATTGAACATGGGATATACATAAATAGATATGTATGCTTATATCAACTTATATCTATGTAAATATGCTTATATATATACGTATGTATAATTCATGTATATACAAAAATATACACATGTATATGCTAGCGGGTGAAAAGCCGCGCGTGTAGTCGTGCTACTTTTTTAAATGTGGGGTTTGGGTGGGGTGGGTGGGGCAATAACGTTCATGTGAGTTGCGTACACAAGTGATGCTACGCTACGGCTACATCATGGCTTGGGGTTTGGTTCGTTGTGTGGGGCAATAACGTTCATGTGACTTGCGTACACAAGTGATGCTACGCTTCTGCTACGTCATGGCTTGGGGTTTGGGTGGTGGGGTGGGGCAATAAC
>Ga0126342_10013025_pt1 | contig 14772 bp, 7 predicted proteins | sample Cyp1metagenome_FD_92528 | JGI IMG/M metagenome (GOLD analysis project Ga0126342, IMG submission 92528) | Coral microbial communities from Lord Howe Island, Old Settlement Bay, Australia - Cyphastrea 1 metagenome | ecosystem: Host-associated > Invertebrates > Cnidaria > Coral ... | reverse complement strand
TGAGTGAGAGTGAGTGATGGAGGGAGGGAGGGAGGACGGGAAGGAAGGAAGGAGGACGAGGAGGAGGAGGAGCGGATACAGAACTAAAAACAAAAACCCCACACGTCAATGTGGGGAAAAACAGAAAGCTGCAATTACCACTGGTAACATCATCAAAACCAACTCGGATATACTCGGGTGCCAGCAGTGAGTTTTCAGGTGCCAGTGGTCAAAGTCCCCTGGATATAGCCCATCTGAGGAACTTAAAGGTGGTGGGACATTCGTAGCTCTATCGGCTCGCCATGACCATCCAGGAAAGAATCCCTATTCCCATATATAGTGTCTTTCCCATGTAAGAGTATAGTCAGCATATATTCCCATTCAATAATCCATAGTATTCCATAGATTCTATATATAATGATTCCATAGTATACGTACTTATACTGATTGGTGGTTTGAAACATTTTTTGTTTTTCATATATTGAGAATGTCATCATCCCAACTGACGAACTCATATTTTTCAGAGGGGTAGGCTCAACCACCAACCAGAGAAGGTCATGGGTTTTTGTTACCATTATTAATGTTAACTATAGGTTTTGTAAAAGCTTATGAAACCACCAGCAGGTATAATATCTTATAATTCCCCATCTCTTCCCATGGGATTCGTGAAGTGTCTTTTTTTAGCCCCGTTGTCGTCCCGCGAACCTCAGACGGTGAAGCTGCATCTGGAAGACATCCGAACCATCTTCGATCTGTGCCTCCGCAGCCGATTATGGAAGTGAGATAACAGGTTTCGGAGATCTGCAGGGTTTCGGAGATCAGATGTTTTTTGTGCTTGACTACTTAGCAGTTTTTTGGGAATCAACTTGGGGATACTGGCCAATCAGAATGGGGAAAATGGAGCAGGAATTGATTTAGATAGTGATGGTAGGTCTACACATTCCCGTCAGCATGCGGAATGTCTTTCAGTGTCTATCTAACTGGGAGATTGATGGGACTTTAGTATATACACCGTCGGGTGATTCAACAGAGCTATGGACAATTTACCGTGTTCAATAGGTACATCGAACTAAATGGGTCATGGTTTCCTTAGCTATGGTAAAGTACAGTACCTGCAGATAAATTAAACATTGAGTTTTACCATCAGAATTTGGAGCACATCAGGTTCGTGTCACTATTAGGTCGGAGGTTCGTGTTTACCATGTGGGTATGGATCAATACCTATTAATACCATTTTTAGTGGGATGAACATCCATTTACCAGCTATTTTGGGGTTCACTAGGTACCAGGGTTTTGACTCATAGCCATGTGTCAACCAAATTCAACTTCGACCAAGGGAGGAAAAAACACGGTGACTTGCGTGGCCTGAACCGATGCATTTCGTTTGGGGATGACATTTCCAGCACGGAGCATGGGCTCTGGGCGTTCAGAGATGGTCTTTGCTGCGGGATTCTTCTCATACTATTCTGATGATTAAAGTAGGAACTCGCTTATATCTCTGGCTAGCCACCTTGTTGTTGTTCTTCTTGTTGTTGTTGTTGTTTACTACTCGGTGGCTCATCCCACTAATCCATCAGTAGGGATTTTACGAACTGGTTTTGTTCGTGGGATGAGCCACGTCGCCATTCATGGGCTTTCTATATACTTGGAGATGAATCCGGGGAATGGTACCCATAAGTGGGTAAGTAAGAACTATAATGACATTCCAGTTGTATATATGGCAGGTCTACCTCAGTGAAATGTGTGGGTTATGAGTGCGAAAAAAACAATTCCTGGACTGCACATCCAAATAGATTGCTAACTGGTTTACAGGGTGGTGGTTCCCAGGAAAAAAAGTTGGTCTATAGTCTATAGTCCCCATTAACAATAGCTATATGCCCCCATAAACCCTGGTGTGACATTGGAGTTAAAAGCCAACTTGGCTCACTATGGGGCCCCACCCACCTGAAATTGTTTTTTTGGGATATACAGTACCCCATCCATGGACAACCCAGATATCATATGTGTGGTATGTCTTTGATATCTCATTATACCCCGAAAAACACTAAACATTTTAGGTTTGTTCTCATCAAAACTTTGGGTAAGAAGCACTATTTCATATGTCATAATTATTCATGGGTTAAATCCTTACTGTTGATAGCAAACGTCTATTATTTCGGAAGGTGAGAAAAGGATAGAAATCCATCCGGATGTTTTTTTTTCCGCCAGCCACACGGAGGGCGTGCCCCTGAGTTATGATCGATATATCGACCATGAACCCCAAAGCGATATATTGGGAATGTCATCATCACAACTGACTTTCACTCCATCATTTTTCAGAGGGGTAGGTAGGTTGAAACCACCAACCAGAAATGAACCATCACCAATCAGAGAATCAACTCTATCAATCCCTATGTGTGCCTCGTGAAATCCCAATGTTTCAGTGGTTCAAATCGTCCAATTTCCTATCCCATAGGATCCATGTATGCTATATAACATTTACCATCAATATACCCCCAATGTTAGCATATATACCTTACATGGATCCTATGGGCTATGGACTTTGCTGGTGAAGCGGGCCCATCTTTTCCGCTAAAAAATCAGGCTGGACCTCGACGGTGCGGGCACGGTGGACTTTGAAGAGTTCCTGGGTCCGGTCCGGGCGAATCGTTTTGGACGTCGACGTTGGTGCAAGAAATGTGGAGCCCCAGAAATGACACGGATGGGATTTCCGATGACTCATACGATTGGGTTGAGAAGGATGAGAAAGACTTACTGGTGAGTTTATACGTAAGGAGTCCATGGGTTTGGAATGGGGTTGCTGGGGGTTGCTGGGATGATTCTTCAGCCAGTTCGTCGGTGGATCATTCCCGAAAATTCCCCACGTTTAGCACCAGGAAAACAAAGACATTCTGTCCTGGTGGATCCAGTTGTAGCGAAGTATGACTGGGGTATGATGACTAGGGGGTGCAAGCACCAGGCGCGTGAGGCTTCTGGCTATCGACTGTTGCGCGACAAGCGCATCAGTGTTGTCTACTTGGATGAGGCGGACATGAACAGCCTCGGAGGCTTGATGTGTGCCACTTGGAATTGCACAGAGGTCATCCTTGCCTATGACCCTGGCCAACGTCTATGGGCAACTGGTAGCCCGGATAACAGGTGGCTCACTGAGGCTGACCGGGAACCTGATGCCACCATTCTCTTCACAGGACCGCAGTTGCAGCTGCACGAGACCAGGCGCTTTGGGCCTGTTGCGGTCGAGCAGCTCCAGAGTTGCTTGCCTCAGTCCTACAGCGGTCTCCGCGCCTCAGATCATGCGCCGTCAACCACAGTCATGTGCTGGTACTTCAACACCAACGATTGGTTAGCCGTACCTTCACAGTGGCCATGGATCCATAGGGTGTATGATTTGTGGAAAAAGAATGAAAAAGATCAGACATGATCAGGCTTAACTTTTGTTTTTGATGGACAATTCATGTTTTAATCTGGACAATGGATGGTAATTGAGGTTTCCGTGTCTGGAAATACCATGGACTTGGTTCAGCTGCTTGAACGATGATCAGTATTTACTTCATTTTACTTCCATGTTTGCTGGTAAAAAAACCTCTGGGATTCCTGGTTTCCTGTACATTTTCCGGCCGTTGATGGGAGTTTTCGTGGCCCCTCCTCCTCGAATACGGGTCTAAGTTTCATGAACACCGTCAAATAGACCGTGTTGATGGTGGCATATGCTGATTAATTCAATAGAATATGAATATAATGATATATATATACTGTAGATATCTGTAGATAATCTTATTATGAGGGGGGAGGTACTGTAACGGGGAGAGGAGTTTTGTGGGGGGCCATCATAACAGGCCTGTTAGATCCTGTTGTGTTAGAGTGACAGAAGTTGGGGGTCTATTTTCAGACGCAGTCAATGGCTTATCTTAGACAATGGTGAACCGGTGGTGAACCGCTTATTGGTTTTGGATTTGAGTCACCTGGCCATTTCAGGTTCCGATTTATTGGAGGTACCTACCAAAAAAACAGTAGAAGATCTATGTAAGGCCTAAACTCAGAGAATATCCCCACAATTTATATGGCCAAAAATATGGTACTAACGTGCCTCCATTTTAGGACCCTGAAATTCCCTTTGAGGATCCCCCTCTGTTTTGGGGATGTCATCATTTTGGGGAACCAAAATCCCTTTTAGCACCAATCCAAACCAGCAGTCAACCGCGACAACCGTGCTGACATCAACTGAAGTGTATGTAGCCGTCAAACGTTTAAAAACACACAAAAAGGTACAAACTGGTGCCCCAGTTTGTTAGCTAAGTTGTTTTTTTCTGACTTCTTACTAGGTTAACTAGTGTTTGTGCTTAACGGGGCTGAAACAAACAAACTACCCTCGTGTAGCCCATAAGCTGCAGGCCTGCGGTCAACGGTGGCCATGGGATGATTGGAAGCAACAAACTGGGCCCATGTATTGAGATGGATGGACAGTTGGACTTTTCAAAAATAAATTGTGTATGACATATTATGAAATATTGTGAACTATGACATGTTGGATGAACAGATTTTGTTCAAGAGTGATCTTCCGTTACACAATTATACAACTGAATGGTTTTCAGGGAGATGATACATGGATAAACCGAGGGTCACCATGCATTCGATGGCCCGTTTTTCTTGGGCCCCTGAAGGTCCTCAAAGGTCACCTCTTTCGAGGGATCGGAGGTAGCAGCTACTACTTTTGAGGTAGATAGTTATCTGGTTGGTGGTTCGGAACATGACTTTTATGAAATTCCATTTATTGGGAATGTCAGAATCCCAACTGACTTACTCCATCATTTTTCAGAGGGGTAGGCGAAAAACCACCAACCAGTTATTTATTTCCCAATGATATCCCAATATCCAATCATACACCAATCAATCCCACCATGTTTGGACACTAAATCCCCATTTCACCATTTTGGAGAACAATCATAAACCATCCCCCAGTCATCACAATTTTTATAGGTGGTATAAAATGTTATAAACCATTCCCAAATGGGTTGTTTATGGCATTCTTGTTACCCACATTACTAGTTTTTGAGGTATTTGGAGGAATATCCATACACGAATCAATCCCCTATGTTTGGACACTAAATCCACTAATCAATCCCCATTTCACCGGGTATTTGGAGGCTTTTTAGACTCTGGGCTTGCTAAATGTCCTCATTTTTTCACATCACCCAAAGATTGTTTTTTGTTAATCTCCAACAGTAAGTTTTAGTGTGAAAGAAATCCCCAAGCCATGGGACATTTCCTAAACCCTGCAGTACCTGAAACTTTTCGATTTTGGGATCATCCTAGCTGTCCAGCTGAGTCTCTCTGAGGTTCTGTGAGAGCTTGGACTGGATCAGCAAACCTGTCTCTCAGCTCAGATACGGAGGATGGGGAAACTGCCACAGCTACGATGGGACTATGGATTTTGTACATGGAAATGTGGTTTTGAATAATGAACAATATGACGCTAACATGTGTTCATCTTTTAAGCTATGGGTCTTTTTTTCTATGTACTGTACATATATGGTACATATATGACTGGTTGGTGGTTTGGAACATTTTTTTAAAAATGAATTTCCATATATTGGGAATGTCATCATCCCAACTGACTTTCACTCCATCATTTTTCAGGGGGGTAGGCTCAACCACCAACCAGAATATTATTAATCATCATTAACCATCATCATAACCATATATTAACCATCATTAACAGTATATATATATATATTAACCAGATGTTGTTCTATTTGTTCTCTGAACAATACAGTTATGGCCATTTATCAGTTATAAGTACTTATTATAACCCCATTTATAGAATGTATAATCCCATAAAAATAACCAGTTATAACTGGTAGCCATGGCCATAACTGTAGCTGAACTTACCATGGCTACATCCCATCGTACCCCATGGCAAGCCTTGACATCGGAGGTCACGGGACGTCGGCTCTTGAAGGTGGACTTGGGGGTCCGAAGGCTCAGCTAACGTGCGTTAGCCTCTGGTAAACATACAAAAAAACATGGAAAATCACCATTTTTAATAGGTAAATCATTTATTTCTACGGGCCATGTTCAATAGCGAACTGTAACAGATTACCAGAGGGTAAGGATCGCTGGATCGCGGGGCTGGGAGGATTGAAAGAAAAAACATGGTTTGGATTTGTCAAAATGGATTGGCTTTTCAGAGGAAAACATAAGAGGAAACCAGAGGAAACCATAGGGGTTTAGCACCAGTTGTTTGGAGTTTCCTGTAGATTTTCCCTGAAAGCATTGAATGAATGAAACCATGTCATGGGGATGCGTAAGACTGAACTGAACTCCTGTGTGAACTCCAGCAGCGAATGGTATGAGGAATGCTTAAGATTCATCTTATGTGTGAACCCATCTGGTTGGTGGTTTGGAACATTTTTTCAATGAATTTCCATATACTGGGAATGTCATCATCCAACTGACGAACTCCATCATTTTTCAGAGGGATAGGTCAACCGGTCAACCACCAACCAGCCATTGTTGCAGCCCTTGTTCGTGGTTGGGATTTATACACCCTTAGTAAATCCTCATTGGGAAGGGCCACCTTCGGGTGAGCTTTGGCGAGATCCCCATGATGCATGTCAAATCTGTCACCAAAAAGATCGTTGATGTAAAGCCGAACCACTTTGAAAAGCATTGCACACCATCTCCAAGATGAATATTTGTGTAGCATATATGAAACACTATGCAACATTTTACATAACTATATATATATATATATACGTATATTATAGTATACATAAATGATTCACTGCACACGGGAACACTATGAAACATTATTAAACATAGCATCTCCAAGGTCAGGATGTTGTGCCGTGATGCAATTGATGCCATCCCCTAAAGGCCAGCGACCTTGAAATCCGAAAGTTGTGGTTGACGTGCAGATGCGTGTATGATATATAATAATATATAATATAGTAAATTTATAATATGTATTTATGATATTTGATACATATAAAAAATATATTACATATATGTTTTCTTTTTTCAAAGAAACATATCATGAATATATATATATATAATATTATACATATATATATATATATAATATTATACATATATATAATATTATACATATATATAATATTATACATATATATATATATACATCCAACAGATCAAGATACACATGTTTCCAGCAGATAAACGGATCTGCTGCCGGTCCCAGGTGAAGTTGGTGAGTTCGAAGGTGCAGCAAGGAGCTCTGCGCAGCTTGCAGCGTCTTTTTTTCCAGCAAAGGCATTGGCTTATTTGCCCACACTTATGGCACTTAAGAGTTATACATGGAATTATAACTCCTATAACCAAGGTTATATAATGTGTATATGTATGTATATGTATGTATATATATATATCATGAAATAAGCCAATTTAGAACTGTTTGTAGCACAACTCCAGCCAAGTCAGCTCCGTCTGCACGAAATCCGCCCGCCAGGAGTCGTTGATGCCAAGAAAGACTTCCAAAGTGGTGCCCTCAGGGCTGACCGGCTGACCATGTGTTGAAACCCTTTGACTGATCCAGGACTTAAGGAACCGCCCCTTACAATCTGGGATTTTCTGGGCTTTTAACATGAACAATCTAAAAAATCAGGATTTTATCTGGGGAAATCATGAAACATCTGGGATTTTCTGGGAAACTTGTGGATTTTGAACTGAAAAATCATCACACATCTGGGAGAATGTTGATCAAACCATCCCCAAGTTGCGGTTGAAGGTCACACATTCACACACGGAACACGGATGGTAGTGCCCCATAGTTGCCTAAGTTGGTGGCTCATCTCACTTAGTAGTTGTTTCCGGGTTATAACTCAGATAAGTAGGATTAATCCATATCAAAAACCAGTGTGAACTAACCTACTTCAAATTCTGCGGATGAACCACCAAGTAAGTCTGTTTTATGACAAATATAACCTAGGTTATATCCTAATATCCCTATTGTCGTTGGTTATATTCCATTATATCATATCATATCCCCGATGCATTCTCATGATTGAAACTTAATGGGGACTTAATATGAAACTTAGATACCCATAGGATCCATGTATGCTATATATGGTAACATTTACCATCAATATACCCCCAATGTTAGCATATATATATACCATACAGGGATCCTATTGGATATGAGAAAGTCCGAAAGCGTGATTTGGTGAAATCACCATTTTGAACATGTATTGATGGTTAGTTTTTCTCCATTAATCCCAAATTAGCTCTATAAATTCTTGTTGTTGTTGTTGGGATCTTTGATCATTTTTAATCCCTCAAATCAATCTTAATCCCAATATACTTAAACTCCTTATAATTTCCTATGGTTATGTTCATCATATTCCCATGATACCCTCCAATTAACTAACATAGACCTTGCCAGATAGGGGTTTTGTCAGAGTAGTTTCCACTCACTTTATTGCTCTTTTTCAGGGTCAGTTAACTGTCAATGTTTAAAAAAACCATAGGATATCTTCAATTTTCCCTCTGTTTTTTTTTTTTTAATCCGATGTTTTATTAACATATATATATATAATTTACTGTTTTATGATTTTTAAGAATTCCTATGTTTATCCTATGTCTTATCCTTCGTTTCATTTTATCATATGTTTTATTGACAGAGTTCGGAATCATAATCAAAACAGTGTTTTATTATGTTTTATCTTCATTTTTCCCTATCAGAATATAATTCCCATTTTCAGAATTCCCATGCTGCATGATGTTTTTTATGTTTATCCCCATAAAACATGTTTTCCCCATGTTTTGCCCCCTACAAAGTGGTGGCCCCCCCCCCAGTTATGTTTGTTGGCTTATAAACACCATGAAAACTAGTTCGTTATATGTATCATAAACCACAGTTATTGAACTTATACACTAACTTAGCTATCGAACTGGGGCACGACATTGTATAGTACAGTATATAACCCTTTTTTTTTATTTATATATATATATATGAATGCTAATACATAGTAATTACTGTATATATTAGAATGGTAATACATAGTATATACATAGTAATATATAGTTATACTGTATTATATCATTACTGATATATACATAGTAATGGTAATACATAGTTTTCAGACAGATCCACAAGTCTCCATACTTTCATCCCATCCCAATACTAAACACCATGGTTTTTTTCCATGGTTTCTGGGATGGTTGGATGGGGATTTACACATACCCTCTGGTTATTTAACATGTGGAAGTCATGACCATTCATGACCCATTTAGTTCGATGCACAGTACCTATTGAAAGTGATGGATTTTCCATGACTATGCAAATTATATCATATTATATATATATATATATCCCATGACTATGCCACTGTTATTGTCCATAATATATGGAAAAAACCTTCCCATTGACTTTCATATTTTTCAAGATGGTTGTTGCACCACCAACTAGATTTAAAACCACCAACCTGGTTATACCCATATAAATATAAATATATATATATCCCATATATATCCCATATATACATATATATATATACCCTCTGGTAAACTAACGTAACTATGGAAAATCACAATTTTTATGGTTAAATTTCCATAGCTATGTTAAATTTCAGAACTCCGTGACCATGACGAATCCCCCATGACGTTAGCGCCGCTGGCGTCGCCAAAACTCCAAGGTTTTTGCCGCCGCTTCGACCGACAACAGAAGGTGCTCATGGCCAGGCCGGAAAGAGCTGGAGAAGTCACCAAGAAATGGGGATGTCACCGGAAAGAAATATGTGATTTAATCAACAACAATTTATATATATATATGTGTAATTATAGTATATATATATGTGTTATACATATAATATATATATATATATGTGTTTATATATATATGTATATGATTGAGCCAACAACCAAAGTGATCAAAGTGGATGAATTATATGCATTTACCGAAGAAAACTATCAGGTGATTGAATCAGAAAGCAACATCTCAACTAGAAAAAATAAACTAAAGACTAAGCTGAACATGACATTCATCTTGCGACTTCGAACACCAATGCATGTTGTCGTTTGACCTTGCGATGATCAGCGCAAATCGAGAAGTGATGTCGGAACTGCAACTGTTATGTTGGGACATGCAGATTCATGTCATATCCTGGGAAGTTTGAAATGTGAGAAGTGCCACTCCATAAGATGCACAAGGTTGGTTGTGAGGCTGATCAGTCTCACTAGGTTGGTTCCTAATCATATACATGCACATGTATATATATATATGTATAATATGATGTATATATATATATATATATATGTATAATATTATATGTATATAGTCGTGTTTTTTGGATCCTGGAACAAAATTGTGTAGGTGGTGCTTCAAGTAGGAGCTTTTTTAAGCGCAAACTTTTCCGCCATCCTTCCGCGACCTAATTCCGACAGGTTTGATGAATATCAGAGCCTGACACTCAGATAATTTTTGGCTGAGGGACAGTGGGATTGGTTAGTTTCCTATGGTTTGCATGGGATAATGCTACAAAATCTGGCATGGGAAGATGCTACAAAAACCGTTCGTTCTCCGATTTTGGTTGGGATTTCACCATGAATTTGTAGGTTCATGTGGTCTTTTTGATGTTATCTACCATATGGAGATGTAAATTTCATAAAATATGGTTGGGTGAGAATATTATAGGCTGTTATACTCTATGTCATTCTACCCTGAGGATTATCACAAGCCATTTTCACTGGGATTCCTGTTCGTGACCAGGATTGAGCACTGGTAAGGTAGATGACCATGACTGCCTCATTGATATTGAATCATACAATGTGGGGAGACCCTGGATAGGTGAGTTGCTTTATAACTTCGGCTAACGATGCTTTATCATATATATATAAGAACATTTGGAGACAGCATGAAGGTCTCAATGAGCTGCACGGTGAACTTGAGATGTTGGTCGACAATCAAGAGTCAGTTCATTGGGGACTTTTCTGACAGCTGAAGATCGAGGCAGAATGTATGAGATTGAGCATGCAAACAAAAAGTGGCACATCGAGCAAAAGGGAAGATATGGAAGCTCAAAGGTATCACAATATTAAAATTATTCAAAAAAATGTCGCGCTGTGGCAGGAGATGACACTGACATGTTTGTTGGGAGGGCAGGTACCCGTAGTCAGTTTGGAGATCAATTCTCTGCTTTGGTACCAGCTATTTTGGTGTACCGTCGGAAACCAGGCTTTTGACCCATCCCCAATTCATTACCCTCTGGTAAACTAACATAACTATGGAAAATCACAATTTTCAATGAGAAAACTCACTATTTCTATGGCCATTTTCAATAGCTTTTTGTATGTTTACCAGAGGGTAAAGTGTGGTGTTTTTTGATCTAAAACCAAGATATTGTACCAAGCCTTCAAGCTTCTTGGTTCATAGCAGGAGGAAATCTGCAGGAAACCTCCAATCGTCTAGCTGTTTTGGCCACTTCTGCGTTGATTAACCAGGAAGGAAATTAGAGACTTTCTATGGAATATTCCCCAATCATATTCTCTATGTATATATATATCAGTTGTCAGCTTGAATCTAATCATTCCCTATCATTTTCCATACCTATTAATATATAAAATCATATACATACATACAATACATTACATTACATTGCATTGCATTACATTACATTACATTACATTACATTACATACATCCATACATGCATGCATGCAGACAGACAGACAGGCAGACAGACAGACAGACATACATACAGACATGAATCATAAACGTTTTATAACTATATATATATAAATACATGTATGCACATGTGAATATTGTGTTATATATATATGCACATATATATATATATATTATAATATTTATTTAAAAGGAGTAGGAGCTCTATGTGTTTTTTTCTGGAATCCACAGTGCCCAAACTTGAAGTACAGGTGCGTTCCTGCTGAAATTGCACATCATTTCACCAGATTTCACCAGATTTCACCAGATTTCACCAATGGCCTGGAGGCGCCACATGAAAGCTATGCCAGGTTACTAGGCACAAAGACATCCTGCGTGATCATTTGCTATCAGGTTATAAGTAGACAATATCTATATCTATATATATAATTTAATATAATATATAATATAATATAATATAATAATATATATATATACATAAATAAATAAAATTAATGAATGAATGAATGAATAAATGAATTAATAGATAAATGAATATATATATATAAATAAATAAATGAACAACAAATAAATACATATAAATGAATCAACAAATATGTGTATATATATATACCCTATGGATCCAAACACTGTCTGAGAAGGTACTTAACCCCCTAAATCATACCCCAGTCGTACTTCCTAAGAACGTACTTGGATCCGTGGGGTATATAACATTCAAACTCTGTGTTTCCTTACGAAATTCTCAAGTAACCAACTTAGCTATCTTGGGGGCCTCACATTGTATATATATATATACACATATATATATATATAAATGAATGAATAAATAAATACATATAAATAAATCTACACCATTTTCAGACACCCATAGATTTCAGTGTGTTGCTTCTATCCCCATTCTATCCCCATTATATACATATATCCCGGTCCTGATGTTGCTGTCACCAAAGGCTTCGATTTGGGCGGCCCATCCTTGGGCTACCGCGCGCGCTTCCGCTCCAGATCCCTGCGGCTCGGTGACTTCAGCCCCGTTGAAGCTGGGAAAACGTGAACGGAACCATGGGGAAAACCATAGGAAAACCATAGGAAAACCATAGGAAAACCGCTGATTTCATCAGGAAAATTGGGGATATCACGGATATCACCTTCAAAATGATGGACAAAAACTGACTTGAACCATGAAAATATTGATTTAACTAGCAAATATGGTGATTTTGCCAACCAAAATGATGATTATAAGAATATAACATGACTTGAACCTTCAAAACTGATGGTTTTACCACCAAAAAAGAATATGTATAGGGAAAAATCTAATGGAAAAATGAAGAATCATCATTGGATGGTGGATAAGACCACCAAAATTGGTGATTCAACCAGCAAACACGAGGAGGAACATGGTGGCTGAAGCAAGCACGACTGATGATTCAGAATTGATAAAAAAGTGATTTAACCATTAAGATTGGGGTAAACCAACAAAATGGGGCTTACAATTGAATTATGAGAGGTTTATCTTGGTTTACAACTAGGTCCGGTCAACTGGTTTATTTCATGGATAGATTGGCAAAACTAAATAAACACAATAATATCCAATCTTGCAAATCTTGCAGTACTAGATGGAATATACGGGAATATAAACATGCACCAACTTTTGATACTACCTTTCACACATACCACCGAGTTGGAAAATATATTGAATGGCTATGATACCCAATGCGCAGCGGGGATATAAAAATCATCCGTGACATGGGCATCCACATGAAACATGGAGAAGCAGTGGGAGAGTTTCCGTTTAAGGTTTTTTTTTTTTTTGTAGAAACTGGGTGAGAAACCCAATTTCCACAGCTAAACAGCTAAACCATCCAACAATAATAATGTATTGTATATCCTCTGGTAAACATACAAAAAGCTATGGAAAATCACCATTTTTCATGGGAAAGCTCACGAACTAAATTGTGACTTTCCATAGCTTTTTGTTAACGTTTACCAGAGGGTAGTGTGGCAAAGCCTACTCGGTGGCTGATCTATGCTTATTTTACTGAGTAGATGATAAAATCCGTTGTAACCGTTGTAACCCTAGTTACCCTCTGGTAAACTAACATAGCTATTGAAAATTGTCATTTATAGTGGATTTACCCATTAAAAATGGTGATTTTCCATAGTTATGTTAGTTTACCAGAGGGTACAAGTAAATTAACCCTACTTATCCCACTTATAGCCAAGGATATAATGATATAAGTATTGCCATCTATTACCTACTTAGTAAGTGGGATGGTCCACCAAGTGTAGTAACGCCAACTCTTGTTAACACGATGAATACCAGCCCATTTCTTTGATAAAAAGGGGATGGTTTAGGCCTTCCAAAGCATGGACTTCGGGGTTGCGGCAAGGTCCTTCTCCGGCTAAAAATAATCTCCAATTAGAGCAGTGGCTCCTAAACCCCTGTTGATTGATGATTGTACAATGTGCACCATTTATATAAATGATTCATCTATTAAACATGGGTAATCTATTGTTTGTTCTTGTTTAACCTAGCTATGTTAGGTTACAAAAGGATGCAAGTCACTCCTTATGCTTCAGTCACCCAATGAAACCATCTCATGATGGCCCTTGAAACTTGAGAATTTCATAAGGAAACACAGAGTTTGAATGTTATATACCCCATGGATCCAAGTACCTTCTTAGGAAGTACTTGGGGTATGATTTAGGGGGTTAAGTACCTTCTCAGACAGTGTTTGGATCCATAGGGGTAGTTGTTTCTTGTTTGTCTTGTGAATCTCTTGGAAACCATCTTGATATTCCGCTGATATTCCAAGATATATATATATATACATATTATTGTATCTCCATTGCATTGTTTAAGTTAAACCAAACATGTTCCGACAAATATCCAATGATATTCCGTTTGATATTTCTCTTGATTAAACCATGTTAAAGCCTAAAGTTTGATAGTGAAAAACGCTACTTTTCATACACTTGAACTCCTTTTCCCAGGTCCAACATTTCTCGTGCTTCGTCGACCTGGTAACTCGCCCCGAGATTTCTCCAGTCGGACACGCATCTTGTGCATGGAAATATAGGGGAGAATGCATCAGAACACCATGGTGAAAAACCATGAAAAATAGTGGTTCACCTGTGAAAGATACTAGTTTTCTC
>Ga0126342_10013024_pt1 | contig 14773 bp, 13 predicted proteins | sample Cyp1metagenome_FD_92528 | JGI IMG/M metagenome (GOLD analysis project Ga0126342, IMG submission 92528) | Coral microbial communities from Lord Howe Island, Old Settlement Bay, Australia - Cyphastrea 1 metagenome | ecosystem: Host-associated > Invertebrates > Cnidaria > Coral ... | reverse complement strand
TGGATGTGGATGGATGGATGTGGATGGATGGATGTGGATGGATGGATGTGGATGGATGGATGTGGATGGATGGATGGATGGATGGATGGATGGATGGATGGATGGATGGATGGATGGATGGATGGATGGATGGATGTACATACACACATGTGAGATGTACTAGTAAGCATGTGATGATCTATTTACATGTATATTTCTTGATAAATCCCAACCTGATTGAGGATGATTGAGTATGATTGAACATAATGCACTCACACGGTCCTCTTTCAGACATCCCTAGACAGGACTTGTCGAGCCCGAGTTCTTTGGAAACACCAAACAAGGAGGTATAGCATTCCATTTCATCAAGGTTCCGGATGACTGTTATGCACCCAATATCGGGTATTTAATCCTGATCCGGTGACGCCCCAAATCATCATAGCCACTATTAAGGGCGTGTTAACCAGGACAAGGGTGAATCTGAACGATCTATTATTGACAGGTTCATTAAACCCTCACGGACTCTGACCACCGAACCTAGTCAAATCACGGTATGCCAGAGATATCTATAGGAGCATCCACCTACGTCCAAATGGGTTTGTCTGACACTGGGGTACTTCATTCCATCCCATAGTTGATGATCATCTTTCCCATTAAATTGGCCATACATTGATGGTAAATCTCACTTTGGGACAAACCTATATCAAATTCATGGTTTGTTTGATCTCATTGACTATATCACATTCTTTACCGATATTTCCTTCGCTTTATACCTCCATGTTTCTTCGGTATAAATCCGCCATTGGAATGGATAAACCCATCCTGTGCATCTCATAGAGCGTATCTCCAGACAAGTAAAATCTCCCGTTGCATCCCCGCTGTTTACAATATTAGGGGTCTTGAACAAATAGATCATATCATATTGTTGGTCACTTATCCCGTCATATTCCCATGATATCTCAATTACGTACGCGTTATATCCCCATTATAACCCACTACATATCCCCATCACATACCCAAATCAACTGTGACGTATTGTGCATCACCACCTGCCGAACGTCAGCTAAGCAGCACAAAGATGGGCAACGCAATGAGTTGCGGAGAGCATCGTGTGGGGAGCACGTTCCTAGCCGTGGAATGCTGAAAAGTGTACAACCAGGATGGTAGTTCGATGATATTTAATACATGCTTCCATGTTTCCCAATTTTCTATCTATTTTTGGGTTGTTATATATATATACATACATGCAAATTTATCATGTGTGTATATATATATATATATATTGTACATATGTTTTATGAAATGTTTCAATATATGTGGATATATTTACATTCATTGGTACACGAATGACCAACCAAAAACACGCAAAAGGAAGGGCGATCGAAAAGAATCGGAACATGGCCCACCACAATCAGCATATCACCTTTGAAAAGCAGAACATTAGAATCAAATAGTCCACCAATATTTATATTTATTGGATTCTAAGATTGAGTGTAACCAGTACTTTGACTTTGGTTCAAATCACCTTTGAATCACCTTTAAAACCAAAGCCAATGTCACCAGTATTTCTTGTTGAGTCCCTACCTACGGGAAAGGATTGTGCTACTGAGTTTCATGCCGTAAAAAGTCCCTGACCCTAAAACCGACCTCAACGGCAACACGATCAAAAGGAATTCCCTTTATCTTCTTTTACGGATAACATGACCATGGAACGGGTGATTGATGAAATGGTTTCACTATGTTTCGTTGTTGATCAAGCTAGAATATGAGGTTCTCATCCCTTCCGCAAGAGAGTCAGCTTGGAACTGGTGTGCCAGCTTTCATCCATCTTTCTCTTGGTCAAATTCTCATTTTGCTAAATTCCAATCTTGATAAATATAGATTGGTCAACATTCAACATAACATAATTCTATGTAAAAATAGAGGTTTCCCCTTCGCTATGGTGGTACCCCAGCTGGATTTTATGGAAAATCCAATGTTATATAAGATGGATAATATCACTGGGGGTACATATAATAATTAATATCATATACCATCTGGTATATTAACATAGCCATGGAAAATCACCATTTTTAATAGGTAAACCATCTATAAATGGGTAATATTGTAGGAAACCTCCTGGTTCTTCACATCATTTCACATCAACATTCCCTGGTTCTCTGGTCAAAACAGGCGTCGTTGAAGCGCTGCTGGTTGGGCCCTGGCTGCAAGCTTCGGGTGTAGCACCAGCACCACTCTCCTCCTACGGAACTCTCACTGAGTTCCCACACAACAGCATGAGCAGGCAAGAACTCAAGAGGAACAGCTATGCGTATACAATTGTATGCATATATATATTACATTGATATATTATAGAATGTATATATAAACTGTACTATGTTTGTATACACACATAATAAACAATAAATCATGGGGATGCGGCAAACCGTGTATGAGCAAACAGCGAACAAGTCAACCAAAAAATGAGTAGTGACCAGCAACTGAAACAAATAGGACCCACCAACATGAACTTCCAAGCAGCACATCAACCACGAGTCACGCGTTTGTCTCCTCCATGATCCTGAAACGCTCCTTGGAAGCCAGGTCGTGGCAGACCCAAGGTGGTTTGGTTTTTGAAGATTCAAGTTTGAGACTGTTGAAGAAATCGTTGGTTCATAACTTTGGCACTTTTTTTTGAGATTCTAAGTTTTGGATGGGAGAAATGATTTTCCTTAAGAGATTCATCGTTTCATTTTGTGGCAAATCGAGGCTCATCTTGGCTCCTGATGCCAGTGGGCAACAAAAAGAATCGCCAGTTGGACGGCCAACTGGTAAACTTTCCCCTAATTGGATCCCTAAACCCATCTGCCAAGATTCCATGGCCCGACCAAACTCCTCACATGTCAACAGGCTTCCCAACTTTTTGTGCAGCCGCTGTCGCACACGTCTTTTCACCTCAGCTAACCCGGCGAATCCCGGCGAATGGGAAAGTTTGGGGCCACCGGTCCAATACACGGGATGCTTGTTATTGTTGACGAATTTTTGTGGCTCACAACAAAGCCAAAATCATCCAAAATCAGTTTATAAGGCCATGAACTTGACGAGTTTAGTGCTCCATCATTGTGATCGCACAACTGCGGTCACTATGGTTGTGCAAATGCATTGTCATCTCCAGAGATATCTATGTCATAAAACAAAAAAAAAACATGTTGTGAGAACAAAACCATTCAAAACCCATTCAAAACGTGGGTGCTTCAAAGCTGATTTGTTGATGTTCAGATCCTCATAGTCAACTAGGACTTCGCCCTCAACCAACCATTCCGAGATAGTACATCTGTATGTACATATTTTGAGGTATCTACTGTGTCTAAATATGTGTGATATATATGTATGTATGTATGTATGTATGTATATATATATATGTGCGCATATGCATGTATGTATGTATGTACGTACGTACGTACGTACGTAGGTATGTATGTATGTATGTATGTATGTATGGTAAGGTAATGTAATGTAATGTAATGTATTGTAATGTATTGTATTGTACTGTATTGTATTGTATTGTAATGTAATGTAATGTATGTATTGTAATGTATGTATTGTAATGTAATGTAATGTAATGTAATGTAATGTTATGTTATGTTATATATGTATGTATATATATATATGTAGGCACAACCATAATTATATAGATATAGATATAATATAGATATAGATGTACATGTACATCTACATGCACATACACCTATACCTATACCTATACTTACCTATACCTACCTATACCTATACATTTACATATACATATACATATACATATTCATATTCATATACATATACATATACCTATCTCTATCTAGATACCTATATCTATGTCTATATCTATACCATTCTATCTGTGTCTGTATCGCCATAAATTCCCATAAATTGCAGGTCTGGTGGCGGCTCGGTTCGGTGCTTCCTGACTGGCCTGTGCGGCAGCGGCCAAGATCTCCGCAACTGCGCTTGGGGGCAGCTTGGACCTCCTGGCAGGGATTGGGCAATGATTTTGACCTAGAAATCTGATGAAAATCTCCCAAAAAATGAAAATGTCACCTAAAAATCTGCGGATTCTGGTGATTCTGGGCCCAAAAATCAATGGATTTAGACCCAAAAACCTCTATTTTCCCCACAAAAAAATGGACATGTAACCTAAAAATCTGTGGAAATCTGGAGATGTTAACAAAAAGATCGGCGCGAGTTTCACCCGAAATCTTATCCGAAGATTGGGATCTTTGGCACCTGATTCATGGGACATTAGGATGTTGACCACCCAATATGATGGGATATGAACCAATCAAAATAAGGATTGCATCAGCAAAAACACGGATTGCAGCAACAAAAACACAGAAATATCGGATATGTAAACCAACCAAGAGGATAGAGAATGAATCAACCAATAAGGGGTGTACCCTTGAAATTGTTGAGGGAAAATTGCTGGAAGTTGCCAAACTGGAGGGGTTCCCATCTTGGGATTTCCAAAATGATGGTCATCAGAAGTCCTATGACTCTAGGTCACAAAGAGACAAGTGGTGATCCATTAGCAAGCAACTCTCATGTACATTTCCGTGCCGCACGTCATATCCACTGGAATTGGATTGGAGAACCTTGTTATGGCGGTGCTCTCAACTCAACGTGTGAGAACCTTTGCTAACCATGAAAGTTTGGGTTCCCGCACTCACCTTCAGCCAAATTCCACCCAAATCCGCAGGACTGGGCCGACTGTGTCCTTGAATTCTGACACTTCGCGACTGGGATGCTGATGTTGTTGACACTCTGGCCAATCTCGCTTGTTCCCAAGCACATTGTGAGCTCGAAGGTCAATCCTTGCCATGCGGCACCAAGATCAATCCATTGGGTAGCCCTCCAAACTGAATGGTCAACGAGTCGACTAGAAATAGCCAGTCGAGGGACCCGTGTCAATCTCTGTACATGTTCTTCCCCAAACATGACCTTGTGCAGCCAAGATTCGAACCAAAACTCTTGCAACTCAAATCAGGGCTTGAACCAAGTGCAGCGGTCCATTCTCTTAGTGTTGATGACTCTCTACAACCCAGTTGTCCGGATTTGACCGAAAAGCTCTGAGTCTTCGCGGATGTTGGGGTTCTGGTTCTGGTAAATGTGGTACCCCCAATGCCACAGTTTCATAACCAGTTCGGGATTCGGGATGATTCTCTGGAAATCCACAGCTTCAGCTGGTAAGTCTCCGCAAACATGTTTGATTCCCCGAGGGATTGGTTTATTTCTGGCTTAAATGTTGTTGGGACCAGTCACCAGTCAGCCCTAGAAGCCCTGGGAGCACGTCTAAGGGCGCTCCGATGGAGGAGAAGAGAGCAGCTGAAGTCAAGGCATCGGAGAAGCAAATCAGCGCGATGCTGGGACGAATGCTGCCTCGGACACCCGTATGGTGATGTATTACCGTATGGGACAACCGAAAGCTGAGATCTCATGGTAATCAAAATAGGCAAATCAAATGTACACTGTATATCACTGTATCGATTGTATCGATGACGACCAACGAAAAACGCGATGTGAAGCTATATTGCAAACCCCCGGTTCGCCCACACAACTTTTTAGGGGGTTCAAAGGATATTGATTCAAGGGAATCTTAAAGATGTTTCAAAAGAGTTTCTAGGGAATCATAAAATCTCCACCTCCGTTAAACTTTATATTCAAGGGAATGTTCAAGGAGTTTAGGGTTAAGGGATTAGGGTTGATGATGTTGATGATGTTGATGATGTTGATGATGTTGATGATGTTGATGATAATAATAATGATGATATTGTAACATTCAACGCACAGGTCACTAAGCTGTGCGTTGCCAGATGAAAGCCATGATCATGGACATGTGAATTTTGTCCCACAAAACAAAGTGTTTTTTGATGTTCGGACACGTCGTGGACGTCGGTGCGGGCAAACGGAGGGGGTCTGCACATAAGAATACTGTGCATGACCAACAGTGGGAACCAAAATGGATGTGTCAAAAATTTGAGGATTAGGTGAGAAAACCACACTAGTCCAACAAAAACACTAAACCCTCGGAGATACTCATTGTCCTTCAACATTCCCTATGGGCATGGTTGCAAATGGTTAGGGCCCATTCCTCTGATTGCAGGTTGTCCTGAAAATTCAGATCAAGACTGACCCACCGGCTTACCCGAGATACAATTGAAAAATCGGCATGTTGCTATGGACAACTTGTAAGTACCTTGCGAAAATGTGCATCTGCGGCATGACTATACTGTCTTGACTGTAGGATGTGGCTATTTGAGGCTGAAATCTAGACCCCAGGAGTGTGAAGTGCTTTAAAAACAAGTATATATTTCCAAAAAAAAATGGCTTTGACTACAGTTGTTCATAGCTGTTCATCATGAATCCCCTAAAAAACAGAATCCAACGCTACTTGGTGGCTCATCCCACTTGCTAGTTAGGTTGGTTATATCATGATTGTATCTGGTATAAGTAGGCTTATAGAACTTATAGCCCACTTGTAACTGGAGTTATAACCTACTGACCTACTAAAAAAATAAGCCGGATGAACCCAGTCCCCCTTTCAAAGAATCATCCTTTCGGATTTTGGCCCGTGCTCCCTACGCTTCCCCTGTCAAGCCACAGTTAAAGCCGGTGGGTTTTCGCTCCCCTTCTTCCTCCTCTCCAGTGAGCCATGATGAAACCTGACTCACCTGTCAGCCGAGAAAATCCCAGGGATCATTCGAGGGGGTTCCCAGCCTCATGGACTACGATAATCACCAATATGCAAAGGGTAGGTTAATAAGCCCGAACAAATCATCAACCGGCCTCGAGCCACAGCATGGTTGACGGGATTCAGCGAAAATCAGCAAGAATAAACAAACATGACGAAAATAATTAGAAAAGTCACTAGGTCACTGGACGGTTTTTTGACCCGGATTTATATATATATATATATATATATTTACCACTGGTTGCTTTGATTGTCGCGCCTGGGGATTCCTGAACCCCTTTTTGTTCGATCTTGCGTGCAACAAACATGAAATTCTCGTGTGTGGGCGTGTGGATGTGACATCTCAGAGAATATGTATATATATATATTCACATATATATATATTCACGTTACATTATAGGTATATTGATATTTTAATATATTTTATATAGATAATACATACACAGCATGAGGGTTTTCCCTGCATTTCCTCAGGAAACGCAGGGTGTGCCCATCTTTCTCGTCTTCCGCTCAGGGCCCGCACCTTCAGAATGCCAAAGGAGTGGAAACCTGACGTTACCATGGACCACAGGCAAAAAAACAGCGCATAGGTCCAGTTGTTACCCAAAAAAGATGTTTTTTTTGTGACCAAAGAACTGCAAGCCAACTCACAAACGCTGCTGATTCAACCGCAACCCTTGAAGAATCTGCATGATGAATACTAGAAATAACCAAAATCCTTTGACCCAGACACCTTCTGCCATAAAAAGATGCCGCCCAGCCCATGCAAGGGGGGTTGAGACTCGAAGAGCACCATTTTTTCGTTTTGCAGACTCGGCCCAGGACCCAAGTTTTAAGGGTTCCATGTCAGAATTCAAATTGGGACACTCCAAGAAATTCCTACACTGGCAGTGTAACAATAGCCCCAATCTGCGAGCACCAACATGTCTTCAACGGTGACCCCACATTTTGACGCATACCCCTGGTTGACTCAAAAAATATGATGTGGTACCCGTTTCGCCCCAGGGTATCAGTCAACAGAAAAACTCGGGATCCCCACCACCCAACGTACCCATGAAGGCAGCCGCTCCGACCACGCTGGAGGGAGACACCAGAGACCTCTGACTTGAGACGGTCTGATCCAGACACGTTTGGGGAACTCGGAAGGGGCTGGTGAGTCAACTCCAACAATGCAGATTCTGGCCATGAAGAAATGTGTGATTATATCAATCCGACCAGCCAAGCTGGCATCCCTTGGGCTGCACAATGACTACATCGAGAAGTTCAAGTCCCATTCCTGTTGCTCGAATCTATGTCTATTTATATTTACTATACATGTATACCTAGATATACCTCTTTTTATGCATACATACGTGTATGTATATATATATAATATATATACATGCACCATATGTCATATTTTGTCATTATAGTATATGTCATAATGTTGACCCCGGATTAATAAACCATAGTTTTTTAATTAGGGGGTACTTCCCCAATAGTCATACAGTAATCTGATACTTAAATGGCACCCCCCCCAGTTAAACAGCCGTTTGGGGTTTATTAATCCAGGGCTGACATCATATCATGTATCACATGTCATATATCATATATATATATATCATATATCATATATCATATATCATGTATCACATGTCATATATCATATATATCATATATAATATATCATATATCATGTATCACATGTCATATATCATATATATCATATATCATATATCATATATCACATGTCATATATAATATGTATAGTATATATATATATGATACATATGTACACTCTGTATACCACAACCATACCCCATCTCTGTGGCGCCAGGGTGCAGCGTCGCTGCGGCGCTCTGCACGGAGTGTGCCAGTGAGTCAGCCACGGTATCAAAGCCTGTGAACCTGGCAATGGGGAGGCCGTAGAGGGGTGGTTTTTCCGGACATGGCTAAAACAAGTGGATTAGAAAACTCCCATATGTTGGGATGTAGTTAACCCCAGCAATCCCAAGCCTATATGTATATATATATATGTATAATTATATATATATATATATTTCTATATATATATATATATATATATTTCTATATATATATATATATTTCTATATATATATATTTCTATATATATATATATATATTTCTTTATTCAGTTATAATTTAAACTGCACCCCCAAGTATGAGGTGGAAAAGAACAGTAAACTGGTATGCAACCATGGTTAGAAGGTGATGTCCCCGTCTTTTGGGTTGTAAATACTGGATATACCCCTCTATCCAGGTAGGAGGCTATACTTGGATCAACATCCGATGACATTCCGCTTAGTACAGGAGCCCAACTATTACTATTGATGTATAATTTAGACACTGTGATGAACATCCTAGTACGGGTAGGGGACCATATGGGACACTTTGGCATCTGGTTTTCCGTCTCCATGCTGGTCCCACACAGAAGGATCCAGGAACAAGCTGAAGTCTGTGCAATGTGCCAGGTGGAGATGAAACAAACGTGTGAGAACGTGGGTGGCTCTGAATGCCCTACATGGTTTGATACCAAGTCTGCCAAATGCATCCTTAAAGCCTCTAGTTTGGTGCATGATGCCTGCGTATACTTGCTTCACGAGGGCTTCAACCAGGAATGGTATAGTCTCAAGTTAATCGTATTGAGACCACAAAAAGGCACGTGTTTTACATCCCGTGGACCATTTCTATGACATTTAAATTTCTTTGAAAAGATTACCGACCAAAAATGGTCGCATGTCTGGCAAACGGCACAAAAGAAATGTAAATTTCAACATCCAGAAGCTGAAATGCAGGATCGAAATGTGTGGCACCAGCAAAGGGTATTTTAAAAAGGAAAAAACACTCGCCTTGTTTTGATCAAACCCTCACAAAACAAACCCTTTAAGACTACCTTGGTTCGCAACTTAATTTGTGGGTCCACTGAAGCATACATATACATATGTAATATATATATATAGATATGAATACACATAATATCAATGTCAATATGTGTGTGTATATATATATATATATAATTACATATATATATATATAAACACGATATGAGCCAGCCGCTCAAAACCCACCAGCCAGGTTGCTCAAACACCAGCCAGGCAACAAGCTGCTGAGCTTTTCAGGCGGTGCAAAGTGTGACACTCCTGGTGATCAAACTCAAAAAAATGCTACAATCAATGGGGAGTTTTCTCAATTTTGAACAATTGGATTTTCAAGAATCCAATATCGAACAAAGTATTGGGTGCGTATAACTTCGTATAGCCACTCCAAAGTAGCAGGGTAGACCAAAGGTAAGGGGTCTCTCTTTGATATTGTGTTGAAAACTGTTCCGTTGCGTAAGATCGCTGGCGATCAAATGATCAGGTTCGAGATAACCAATTTTGATGGGCGGACCCCACTTTGGATTCATAACCAATATCTCTTGATTGGTTTTGCTGAAGGGCCGAGAACGAAATCATTTAGACTTCGAAACATCAAATCCAGGTTATTCCTTTCTGTATCTGGAAGGCTTTTGGAAACCCATATCCCACCATTTCATGTATCCAAACCGCCAACATCATGGGGTATATTGGGGTATATTGAGATGGTTTCAAAAAGTGAGCTGGTTGACTCTTGGATCTCCAAATCACGAGCCCCCACTGCTGGTCCAGGTTTCTTCACTAAACAACTAGTAGAATTCGTACCGCATCTTCGACCCCCCAGGACCTCGCATCAAGTCGTGCGTTGGCTGCAGCAGAGACATGGCAGTGCCAGTGCTGCCAGCCGAGGCCATCTGTGCAGCAAAATGGGGAGATGGCAATAAAAAAATGTCATTTGTAGGTTCCAAAAAAACATGCCGCCCTATCATTCCAGTTAGGGAGAAGGCTGGCAAAACCCACTCGTAGTAAACCCCCTATAGAGCCCAAAAAAAGCATTTCGAAACCAGCATTTTTGGGGGAAATCTTCATTATTGGCAGGCTCATGTCCTGCCTTGACAGCCCCCATGCCAGCTGCTGCTGCGCCCTTGCCCACGAGCATCTCAATTAGGACCATGGCCCCTTTGGACCCGGGGCCTCTCAGCCCACTATGAAACAGCTCAGAGCCGAAGCCGACGGCGACATCCCAACAATTCCAAAGTGGAGTCAAGAAATGGATACAAAGACATCGTTGATTTGTTTGGGGTGCAACAATTGGTCACTAGGTCTGAAAGCCTTGGTCTTTTCAAATTTGCGAATCCCAGAGGTTGGCCCCCCCATTGGGCCCATGTTTGTTTGATGCCATATGGATATGGTTTCAAATCATTTCCCCTCCAAAAAGCAACGGTATACTGTGGTATACTGTGGTATACTGTTATAGGAAAAATGGGACAACCCAGCCCTCCCAGACTGGGGGACTGCAACGACGCCCCAGGACGGACGGGAGCATCACATCGTCCATCTGCAGGCGGTGGATAGACATGAGACACCACAGAAAGATACAGAAAGCAGATGATTCAAAATGACAAACATATAGATAGACTATCTAGTGATGATATCTAGTGATGATAGAGAGACTATCTAAGATAGTGTATAAACTTTTTGTTGGCCGTGTACATCCCAAAAGATTGTCCTGCCGAAGCTGCGATCGGGAACATTTCTGGGAACATTGCAAACCAAGGTTGAGAATTCCACCAAGCACAGGCATCAGTTTTTCTGTATATATCTTCTAATCTGGTTGGCTGGGAAATCTTTTTTTTACTGGAAAATGATTTTGTCCGCCAAGTTGGATCGCCAGAGTGTAACATCGAAGACCAACCCGGACTTTTCAACAAGCCTCTGCGGAGATCTCCAGAACGTTAGGAACCCAAAATCCATAAAAATCTATGGAAACATACCATATCTCAGGAAACATCATGAAACATCCTGGCCCCAATGTTTGCCCTCGCAGGCTCCCACCTCGTCCTGACAGGTGCGATCCGTGACGCATTGTGGGAGCTCCACCGAGACCTAAAACGTCACAAAAAATCTCGGAATGCAAAATGGGACAGCATTCCACCAGCAAACTCATCAAACTGTAACAAACTGTAATCTTGTCATATCTTGTCATATCTTGTCACTGGGAATTCTGGGAAACTCTCACAGAAAGTCAGGCGAAACTTGGATGGTAACTCCATGGAATTCTGTTGCGAATTCAACCAAGTTTGATCCATAGCGACATTGTCCCCAAAATAAAGACGCGATACCAATCTAGTACCGAAATCCATTTCTATCTCTGGTTTCCAGCTTGTTTCACTAGACCACTTTGCTGGAGGCCAGATGCGAGTTCCAGCAGTCAACTCAACTGGATGCCAGTGCCGTGACTCGGAACTGCAGGAAACCAATGGAAACCATGGAATTTCCAACCCAATATGGGGGGTAAACCTTGAGAATCAGCCGTGTCAGTCGCCCCTTCCCCAATCCACACCAATCCTACCTGCGACGTTGCAGTGGAAGATTTAATTGCACATGGTGACCCTTCTCAGGGATCCCAGGGACGCCAGTCGATCCCAGTCTCAAAAACACCGCATTTTCTGTGTGAAATCATGAAAAACGGAGTCATGAATGTCATGATAGTCGTGACTCATTCTGTTGATTGGTACCCAAAAATTGATTCGGTGCCATGTCCAAAAATTCTGAAATTTGCTTCATGTAGCCTATCACCATCCCCGTTTATACCCATTCATGATTGCATTTTATTTGATGATTATATAATAATTACATATACATACCTTTGCTTTGATGTCTCGACATTTTCATTTGCATATGCGCCTATCGGTCGAAATTGTTTGCCCCAAGCTTGCTTCGGACGTCCTCCAAAAAATGTCCGAAAAACAACAATCAACCAACCCAAAAAAAAAATGTGATACATACCTGTAATCAATTTGATACATACCTGTAATCAATTGGCCAAACCCGCATTTTCGTGTAAATCCTCACTTTGTCGGTCAATCTCCAAATGGATCTCCGTGTTTCTAGTTGTTTCATTCTCTTATATATTGGTGAAAGTATTCAATGATTGCTGCTTCACCTGTTCTGCTGGCTGTTGGTGAATCAAAATCCTCCATTTTGGGGTTGAATTTCTATGGTTGTTGCTTAAATCCCCATGTTTCTCACCGTATTTCCCTTTGAATAAAATCAGTATATCCATGTGTATCCTCGTTCTTGTCGTTGTGATTTTTGTGCAAATGAAATAAATGAAATCTTTCATTTTGCTGGTTAACTCCCTAATCCGACTGCCTGCGTTGTCTCGACTTGATCCGCCACTGGGGAATAACGCGCCTGCCAAGTGCGCGTGTGGAGGGTCAAGGAAAATATGTTCCGAACAACTAAGTAATGGAATCACACAATAAATTCGTTACATACAGCGACTCCCTTTGAGTTTATTCGTACCCAAGTTCGGAGAATTGTTTTCATGTGCGATTACCTCTCAAATTTTACCCGTCACTAAAAAGGTTGCAACATTGGTGTTTGACCCAAAAAATTGTCGGCAAATGTACCCACGACAACGAACTGTTTCCACAGTTGTCCGTTTCCAGTCGACTGGGGTTCGACTGAGAATTTGGCCATAATCAAGCAGCAGCATGCAATGAATCGAGGTACAACATGTGACGTATCGTTTGTGGCACCACTGACATGTTGGTTCATCCATTTCCAATATACTGCCCGTGTATGTGTCATTCATTCGTGGTTGCTGAGTGTGAACAAATTCTAAGCTGCACACTATGCAGTTTGGTAAGAATGCCCACATGTGAAATTTTGACACATGTTAGATTCCCATCCACAACGAGGGGCGGTTCATGGAACGCATTGTGTCAGCACAGCTTGAGGATGAATGCCACACCCATGCAAATGTGTTCATCGCACACTGGGCATTGAAAGCTGTCATCGATTCACAACGGAATCATTCGTTTTGATTTGCAATTCATTGCTTCTACGGTTAAAATTGGCTTGGAGACCAGAACTAAGCGCACGAAAACTAACTGGTTCAACTTGGACTTCTTATTTTGCTACCTTTATAAAAGGCGTTGATATAAAACCATACCTCCCAAAACCCGACGTCGAAACTGCTAAGAAACGAAGATACGTCTCAAAACGCAAATCGCAAATTCGACAGCTGAAAGAATTCGTTCCTTCATCTCCCCTTTTTTCGGAACTTGCTGAATGGAATCTCTGAGTTTGCACAGGTAAGGTTCCAACCTCTTATTGGTGACCTTGTAAGCCACCTAGTTTTCACAAGTGACCACACATTCATACCTGATGGCATGTTACCCCCCTGACGGTATTCGTGCAGGAGGGATAGGCCGAAATGGTACGCAAATCGTACTGTTGTGACTGCCAAATTGGAAGCAACAGCTGAGAGAATCTGAGAAAAACCATGAAAGCAAAGATTACAATAGGTTGAAGTCTGTGAATGCAGCCATTGAAATTGAGAGATTCAAGTCAGGATCTCGTTTGCCACGAACTGAAAGGAGGTATCCATATGACAACCTGCAAACAGCGAAGTTACACGGTGGGTGCGTATTGGGTTCAAAAACACAGTTGGTGACAACACAGCACTGTTGACCTCACTTTTTCCTCGAGTAGCACGGATGTGCTAAAAGGGGCTGCGGTCACGTCAAGTGTCTTACATGACATGCCATCTCTACTCCTAGCTAGCTACTTAGCCCTAAACTAAGTGTTTTACCCCTAGCAAGTTGCCACCCTCCTTAGAGTGGACTTGTCTGTGAGACGCTACTGGTGAGACGTCTCTACATCCCCAGGAACCTATCTTCAGCCCGTCTCCACTGTTCAAGTTCTGCTGGAGACATGTGGGCAAACGGGTCGCTCCGCTCGATGCTGGCTGCATCGGCTTCGCTTTCCGGGTTGGCGGATCTGCCCGCTCAGGCGGAGCTGCCCGCTGTTCAGCGGTGTTGCCCGCACTGGCTGGTGCCGCCTCGGACTCACTTGACTCAGAGTCCTGGAGGTCCGACATGCCGTCGGGGTGCTCTCCTCGTAGGAGAGACTCTTCTTGGTTGCGCCATTCGATCAACTCCTGCATGGTCATTCTGGCCTCTGCGGCTTCTTGGACCCAACGTTCTTC
>Ga0126342_10013023_pt1:12500-14775 | contig 14775 bp, 10 predicted proteins | sample Cyp1metagenome_FD_92528 | JGI IMG/M metagenome (GOLD analysis project Ga0126342, IMG submission 92528) | Coral microbial communities from Lord Howe Island, Old Settlement Bay, Australia - Cyphastrea 1 metagenome | ecosystem: Host-associated > Invertebrates > Cnidaria > Coral ... | reverse complement strand
GACGAGGCAGGAGGAGGCGGAGGAGGAGGAGGAGAAGGAGGAGGAGAAGGAGGAGAAGGAGGAGGAGGAGGAGGCAACTGACATAAAATCTAACAACCCTCACCTGGCAGGTGGGGAATAATGTAATTTACAACTTTACCTGTATAATCCTGTATATAAAAGTTTGTTGTGTGTGATGAACATGATGAACCTATGAGGTGATTCCCCATTTTTAAGTGCCATCGTTTTTGATGGCGCCCATTTTGTGACACCCCAATATTTTTCGATCCCATGGAGGCGATCGATCCGACGAACGTATTTCGTCGCTTCGCACGCTTCCGCGTTGGTGAAAGCCGCTGGCGAGGGGCGGCCGTTCATGTGATTTCTAGATGGATATAGTAGGTTTAGTAGGTTAATGTGATATGGATTGATATTAATATTATATTATATAACATATATATATATATTAACTATGAACCAACAAAGAATCCATCACATTGACGTATTTATTAACATACTAGATCCATCTAGATCCATAGCTATGGGACGTGCCGCATCCCAGTCTACCTCCATGGTCGGTTCATATTGGTAACCAATGGAGTCCATGGAGTCCATGTGATGTTCAACCCAGCGAAAAATACCGTGTTTATAGGTGTATAATGGTGTATATATGGTTAATATATGGTTAATATATGGTTAATATATGGTTAATAGGGATATTAATGGTGATTTAATTGTGATTAACCCTCTGGTAATGGTGATTAACCCTGAAAATCAGCAATTTTGAATGGAAACTAGTCTTCCAACCCCATGACTGCCAGGGTCTATGTTAATTTACCAGAGGGTAATATCTTACTGGTGCATTTTACGTAGGGAATTTTCGGGAATGATCCACTGGCGAACTATCAATAATCATCCCAGCAACCCCCAGCAACCCATCCATTCCCTACGTTTAGCACCAGTAAGTTATTGGTTTCATGTTATTGTTATAATATCCATATGGCTTTCCGAATGATCAATTAATTGACAAATCCCTTCCACCAATATGGATGTTGATATATAATATAATATTATATATATATATATATATATATATATACACACACACCCTTTGAAAGCCTAACTAACCATCGGATCTATTCATTTTGGCAGCCCAGTCATAGCAGGGTATTTTGATGTGATCTGGGGATGTGATTCTTTTCCACATCTGGATTATCTGGATTGTGTTTCAGTAGGTATATATAGTCTAGTGACCTGGCCGTGACCGAACCCTGGAATGGTGGGGGCCAAACACTTCAGCTTTGACACATCGATGATTTTCCGATGATCCCTCAAAACATGGAATTTGTCGAGATCGAAGAAAAAACCCGCCCGCAAGGGATATGTGAAGGTCACCATTTTTGAGAGCTAAAACATCTATATATATATATACATATTTCCAGAGTTTTTTTGTATGTTTGCCAGAGGGTACTTATCTGAATGTTCTGAAGATCTAATTTTCCAGCGGCATCTCATGGATTCTCAGGCTATATGGAGCCACCAATTTTTTTTCTCGGCTTTCCATTCGATGGATGATCCTTCAACATGGTGATTTTCGTGAAACTATCAGAGGATCGTATCTTCGGCGTCCAAAAAGAATCATAGTTGAAACACAACATGCGGCGTTTGTGGCGGCGTATCCCAATTCATTTGTGGTTTCTCAAGTCTTTTTTGGGGCTTCAATGCTCCGAGACTTGTGGAGTTTCCAGGGAATTTTGTGTCAGATTCGAAGCCACCTTGCCAGCCCATGCACCGTCATCTGCTGTGGCGGCGTATCCCAAGTATTCAGGGAGTCCGTCGGAGCTCATGATGGGCAATGTTTCTGCTTCCGAACCATCGACCAGTCCTCATGCATGGAGTGCATCCGAAGGCCGAGGGCTTGTGATGGAGGATGGCCTCTGTTTTTGCATCAACCTAGATTTTTCGCGACACATACTCATAGAATATGAGACATCTGTGGCTTATTCCTCTATGTTGATTTGCATCCTGGAGCCACAGACACCATGCCGACCATGCCTGGATTGAAACTTTTGGGATCTCCCATCCTGACACCCAAAATTGATATGATACCAGTCATTCCACCGGTTTGATTTGGGGCTCATTTGGCTTTGTCCAAAAATGGAGGCTACCCCAAAATTCCAACGATTTATCTTTTGCCAATTTTTGCCAATGAAACTGGGACCCACTTTGACGAAAAAACAAGACACGGCCGCGTTTTGTTGGCTTACAGATGTTGGATCATGTGAACTCCCCCATT
>Ga0126342_10013023_pt1:0-10000 | contig 14775 bp, 10 predicted proteins | sample Cyp1metagenome_FD_92528 | JGI IMG/M metagenome (GOLD analysis project Ga0126342, IMG submission 92528) | Coral microbial communities from Lord Howe Island, Old Settlement Bay, Australia - Cyphastrea 1 metagenome | ecosystem: Host-associated > Invertebrates > Cnidaria > Coral ... | reverse complement strand
TCATCATCCCCATCATCCTCATCATCCTCATGACCCTCATTATTCTTATCACCCCTATCCTCTCTTCATCCGTGATGATCATCATCATGATGGTAATTTGCTGGCTATCAGCGGAGACTATTTTTGAACCTGATCATTCATGGACATGTTGGTGTACGTACGGATTGGAGTTGGCAAATCTCTAGATGAGAAGTGGATGTTTTCAGTTGCCTAGTCTCTGACGCGATCTGCGTTCAATGGTGGGATGCCTTGTGAGCCCGTGTGGTTTCAGGGATATGACGAAAACCTGGCATGTAGTTCATAGAAAGAATTTGCAGTTCTGCAGTGTCCATGGCAGGGGATTTTGTGATTTTCATTCGGCTGATGATTTTTTGAACTGCCGTGAGATTTCTGATGAAACACTTGATTTGGCTTTCATATTTGTGATTGATTAGTGTTGATTATGGATCATGCGTTGATATATCATAGGATGCGATGCATAACTACGCATACAATATGATTATATATATATAGGTACAAGTAGAGATGGATATTAATGGATATATTATGCAAACACATTCTGATGCACTTCCTGTCCTAGTTTCCACGCAACTCTCCAAGATGATTTGTCCACTCGACTTCAGTATTTGGATAGAGCGGGTCCCAATGGCTTACTCATTCGGCGTACCCACGTGGCAGCCTCTGCGGTCTTGCCAAGAACCCGGGGTGTTATTCCACGCAATCGCCATCGAACTGCCTACACGGGTCTGTCTGTGAAAAAAGGGTACCCCAGAATCCACAATCATCTTGCAATCATCATTTTCTCATATTTTGTCCCATACAATACTGCCTTTTTTATCGGGGTAAATCCCCATAGACAGACCCCGGCGGTGTTGCACATTGAAAACGCGCCATAGTAGGGGTGATTCACTCCTTGAGAATACGCTCACAGGCAGAAAATACGATCTGGAGAATCCCCTGAACCACAAGACTTTCAGAGCGTCCAAATGGACAAACCCCAGCGCGCGAAAGCCGACAAAAGCTGCACTGCATGCTGCTGGGTGGGTCTTCAAGTTTGAGCAAAGAAGATCACGACCCACTTCTTGCGATAAAGATGTCCGAAATCTTTGAGTGTGCGACATCAAGTAACTTGCCATTGTTGGGCAGTTTTTACTCCTAAACCATCCCCCTTAGCGTATTCCTTATGTGAAACATGTGAAAAGTTCTTACGCCCTTATATTTTCCTTTAAACAAAAAACTTATCCTCAACTTGGGTTTAATTAATACATTTGTGCTATTCATTCAGTTTCCATTGTAAGTTTCATCTCGTCACCTTGGGTTCCAGTTGCAGTGTGTCCCAGGGTCCCATACATGGGATATACCCCATGATACATGAACGATTATGGGGTACTAACATGGGTACAAATACATATTTTTCCGATTTAAACTAAACATATATCGCCGTTTATGAATGAATAAATTGATGTGACCATGGCTATACGTATCAATAATAATATGAAACATAAGTAAATAGCTAAATCAATAACTAAACAAATAGATCATAATAATAATGACAAAAATACCTTATATATATATGGATATGGCCCCGCGTTTGGTGGTCCGCCCCGGGATGGTGATGGTCCCTATACATATTATATATACATGTGTGTGTATACGCATATGTCTATGTATCCCTCCCCCCTGTGGATGTGGTGGGGTGGATGGTGGGAGGGGGGGGCCGTGAACACGAGACACGGGACCATATATATATATATACAAATGAATAAATATATAATAAGTAATAATGTTAATATTAATGATAATAATAATAATGTTAACAATAATAATCATGATAATAATAATAGTGATAATAATAATGATAATAATAATGATAATAATAATGATAATAATAATGATAATAATAATGATAAGAATGATAATAATAATGATATATATATATACATGTGATGTGATATGATATGATATGATATGATATGATGTGATGTGATGTGATGTGATATATTATATGATATGATATTATATATATTATTATGTTATATTATGTTATATTATATTATGTCATATTATGTCATACTATATGATTGAAATGGGTAGTGTTGATGAATTATGTCACCGATTTGCGAGTCGATTTGTCCCGATGAAATCTCCAGGCGGCCAAAGTGCAGCCCAGCCCAAGGGCCATGCTACCATCCAGGCTGGAGGGGAAACCTTGGAGGAGGCCAACGAAATCGCGACGCGTTGACAGATTTTTTTCTTGGTGAACTGTTGGGTTGATGAATTGGGGATATGGCCCGTTCACGGGCCATTCATGGGTTTACAAAGCAAGAAACGCAATGGGGGCAGGCCTAGGTTGCTCGAAACAGTCATCCATAGACTTGGCCCTGGAGGGCTCCTCTTGAACAAAGAATATGGGTACATGGGGGATCCCAAAATGGATGGTTTATAGTGGAAAATCCGACAAGAAAACAGATGATTTGGGGGTACCCTTACTTTAGGAAATTACCACATGAACATTATACATATTTATACATGTTATATACACCCAAAAGCTGCATTTCTCCAATTTGAGAACATCGGTGCCAGTTCCAACGAACAATTTTGGTTTGCCCGGAGGCTCATTGGGAGCCTGGGCAAACCTCATTGTCTTGAGGTAAATATATGGCCTTATTTGACCCTGTTAATGAATATAAAACTAGAGATACCAATGCATACTTATCCAACATGTGTTACCCTCCAGCATAGATATGGAATACCCAGCATTTCTAGCTCATTTCCCTGGAAAATCACAGATGTTTCATATTCTCTTAGTGAAAAAAGGGATCGAAACTTCCAGGTTGGGTGCCCAGTGTGACATGCACAAGACCTTCTAGGCCGGCAGTCCTATGGCTTGACCTATCCACGAGAAATCCACCAATGAATTGTGGTACTTGGGTGTGGAATAGGATAGACCTCCAAATGGCCATTTTAGTAGGGTAAATGTGATTATATATGATCATTACCAGTGGTTTTGGGGGACCTTATCTTCAGACAAACCTATTTGGGGAATCTATAGGGAAGTGTTTTTTCTTTGAGCCCTGGAATTGCAAAATCCACGATTTTCGGATGGCACCCAGACAAAATTGATGGGACAAGCCAACTACGAGAAATTGATCAGTAAACAGGGGGAAACAACTCTCTAAACATGGCTTTCTGCCAAATTTTCGGGTGAACATATCTGTGGTTCGCAAGATCTTAACTTCTCACCCTGGTATGTGCACAGGTTGGATGCCCACAGCTTGTTTGAATCGACATAGATACGGAAATCCAGGGGTTTCCCTCGGCAAATGATCTACAAATGGTGGGTTTTCCATAGCTATATAGGCTATGTATCACATTTACTTAAGGATCAAGCAATTCATCCCCAACTTTCGAGCAGAGATCTTCCAATGTATCCAGCACTTTTGTTGGGCCGGAACACCACACTCCACTGGCGGTTCCAAGCAAACTTACCTCAAGAAACCAAGGCAGAAATGATCGGCTTCTCCGGCAGTGAAGCCAATCATTTTGCTTGAAGATTTATGGGAAGCTGGATGCTCAACATCGCCTATTCATCACATTTCACCAAGATTCTAAGATTCACCAAGTATTTATGCAGCATTTCCATCAGGGTCAATAGTCTCAGAATGTTTCAGGGTGTTTTTCAAATTGGGGTGCCCCAAAGTTCCCCATTTTCCCCCGGCTTTTGATCGACATTTGGTCGATAGGTGGATGTCACAAACTTGGCAAGATGCCAAGGACTTTGGGACCAGCGTCCGCCATCGCCAAAAAGAGGGCCCGCTGGAATTCGCCAAAAAAATGGCGTTTTGAAAAATGCAAATCCCTGCGAGTATGGTGTCCTACATTCATTCTATCTGAACATCTACATCCTATGAATCGGATCATATTTCGGGCAATGTGGGGCCCAATTTCATAAATCATCCCCAAAATCACCTGGGTGGTAAATACCGTCCCTAAATGCCCTAAATGGTAGGTTGATCGCGTTGGGTTTATCACATTGACATGTTTTTTGGCCAGCAAATCCATATCTTGAGCATCTAGGAAGCCAGGAAGCAGAGGAACTCCTTGGCTCATGAAGGGCCCAGAGAGACCATGGGGTCATTTAAGTTGGATGCCCTGAAATGTCTGGATAGGAGGTTTGGTTTCAATCTGGAAACTGCAGTCCAAAAGTCTTGAAAGGCCCTGAAGGTAGGGATTGGTCGTGGAGAGTCGTGGAGATGACCTGTTGATCCAGACACTTTGGGGTCAGCACAGCTGGTGTTTCCAAGGGACTTTGATTTTCCTTGCCGGTTAACCTCAACGGGGATTGGATCTGGTTAGATGAGATGAGGATGTTGAAACGTATTACTGGATAGCCAAGAAGAAGGAGAAGACGAAGAAATTAAACTTAGGACAGCATAGCCGAGATGAACAAGTTAAAGCGTAGTACCTGATAGATAAGAAGACGTTAACGTGTAGTATAGGATACATAAGAAGACAAGTTCATCTCCTACGCAGTAACAGATACATGAGAAGAAGAAAAATAAGAAGAAGAAGAAGAAGTAGTTGAACATAATGTGATAAACAACTAAGTCTATTCGAACGGAGTGTGGCAGTGCAAAACACACCGTACGGTATAAGAAATCGAACCGTAGGCAGAAACTTGGCAGCTTTTCTTCTGAAGCTTGGATCAAGGGAGCTGGGGCCTTTTGTTCAACCCCTGCAGCTGTTTCGAAACTTCAGCATTGAGTTTCGTGCTTTTGTCACAGCTGTCACCTGCAGAGTTTCGTGCTTTTGGATGGATGATTTCCACATAGTAATTCAATGGATTCAATGGTGCTTTCCCAAGAGGGGTCCCTTCACTGCGATGCCTTAAATTTGGCTATGGCTGCTGTCATGGCCATGGAGGAGGACGTTGCAAAGATGAGCTGGGACCGTCCGGAGACCTAGGGATCCTAGGGACCGGTGAAGGAGTGGAATCTATGCCGAGCTATTCCCAGATGATATGGACATCTGGAGGTTTCCTGAAATAGGGCTACCCCCAAAAAAATCCATTTTGGATTGGGGTTTTCCATGAAATCTTTACTGAAATAAACCATCCATATTTTAGGGTACCCCCATGACTATGGAAACCACCATTTCTGGACATATAAAGATTCGTTCTGCACCAGTTTTTTTTTCTTAGGGGGGTTTGTCAAGTATTCTTGAGGCGCCATGGGTTTCAACCCTCCATATGGAGAGACGGATGTGCTCAACGGTCCATATGATAAAGGGAACCATTACATGATCTCCTGTAATTAACCTTTCCATTTGGAGCGAATCCAAGACCATGAAATGCTGGATTCCTGATTTCCGCTGTTTTTTTTTTCTGACACGTCTCCAGCATTTCTCGGGTTCACAATGGTTTTTCCAGCCTGGTCGTGGCGCAAGGAAAGCGCAACTTGAATCGCGACGAGCTCAATGGGTACCTTCGTCAGATCTGTGACACTCCAACCAACTCTCCTAGTCGCCTCCATCGCTCCGGGGAGAATCCATATTTTGCCACAGCTACAGATGTTTTGATAGCTACTTGCCATCGCAAGTTAAAAAAACGAGGTTCTGCCCTCCAGCCAGGTGGATCCAAAGCTGTTTGATAACCAGAGGCTAACAGAATCATAAGTTGGTTTATAAGCCCCGTTAACTATAGTTAATATCAGTTATATCATGTTATATCCTTCTTAAACCATAGTTAACCATAGTTAAACCACAAACCATGGATGACTACATATCATCCACCCATGTTTCTCATCATTTCCTATCTCAGGACCGACAGAAGCCAATCTATTTTCTTAGTCCACTTCCAACTGTCAGTCTTGAAGAATTCCAACTGTTAGTGTTGAAGACTTGCACAAGAAGGATCCAGACGGCTGGGTTTTGACAAGAACAGTGCAAGATTTATATCTGTTGCAGCAAGGGCCAAGCACTCGCCATAGGATCATAAAGATACAGCCGGGGTTGGTTCATCGGCTTCTATGGGCTGGAATGTTTGATGCTGAAGAAATACATACAACTACTAGGATCATGAGCGAAAAATACCAATTTCATATTCCTTGCCCTGATAGCTATGTCATATTCCTTACGTCTTACATATAATGGATAATTCCAATATTTCATACAATCATCGCCATATAAATGGGATAGCCATGTCACATTTCATACCAAAATCATCCACAATCCCGACATGTCGTTTTTTGGATCCAGAGATGTGCCGTCAAGCTATAGGAAGATCTATCGGCCCAGATGAATGGAAGATCACCATGGCGTTTATCGAGAATAGCATCTTTTAAAAAGCCAGAAGTAAGCCACCTATCCCAGATTTCCCGCTTACTAACCATATTGTTAGTGGTATGTCCATATATGTATACATTTATTTATGTTATTTATACATTTCCCATAATGCACATAATGTGGTAAACCTAATAACTTTCACTATACCCAAGTCGTTTGCGCATTTTTATGAGCGGGATGTATAAACCATCCCCAGTCATGGTAGTTGCTTGTGACATTGGATTGCCCACATGACGAAGACTAACATAGCTAAGTTGGTTTGTAACTCCAATAACTCTGGTTTAGGATACTTATACCTATATTATTCACGGGGTTTATAGACCAACTAACATTTATGATGCTATGGCTTAATCTCCAACAACCCAGGTAGTATAACTCCCTATTTCATACCCAACCAACCATCCTTTTTCAGTTATATCACCTTTTCTCTCCATTCTTGATGGTCTACTGTAAACCCATATAGATCCTTATTTCATACCCAATCAACCAAACTATTTTAAAGAGAAAACCAAAAGTGATGAACTGCAGATACTATCGAGAGCGCTTCAACCAAGCAGCAGAGCAAAGGTGCGCTCCGGTGCCGCTCCTGATTCCTGGTGAGGAGTTGATGTGTGATGTTTCCGTATGTTACCATTAATATATACAATATAATGCTACTATTTTATCTATTTAAAAACACAGCATTATATATATATATATATGTTTGCATCAGCATCAATATGTATCTGTATGCATGGATATACGCATGTACATGTACATGTACATATACATATGTATATATACATATATAGGTATGTATATGTGTACGGTATATACATGCGTTATTTGAGGAATTCCTGTGCGTCGTGGATGACTAAAAAGGTGTTGAACGAGTAGCCTATGTAGTATACATATATATATATATACATACGTATATATATATACACGTATGTATGTGTATGTATGTATGTATATATATATATATGACATGATATATTATACGATATGATATATATATATATGTGTGAGTTATTTGCATAGGATGGGCATGAGCCAATATTATATACCCCTCAACCCAAAGATTGCTGAAATTTTGAATATGAATCTGTCTGCCAGTTCATGACTGAGCCATCGCTCCTCATTTCATGAGCTCAAACCCAATCACCATCAAGTTTCCAATGTGAATATAAAGGGTTATTACACTGCAAAGGTTGAGGCTTGGCCTCCCAAATCCACCAAAGTTGGGACATTTCGAGGCAATTCGGCAATTTCAGGTCCCTACAAGGGAGGACATGTACCTGATTTATCACTATGAATCATTGAAATCTCTACGAAGCGACAGGTACGGGGGATGTTTGCAAGTGGGGCTTGGCTGCTTTTGTCCCACCCTTCAGGCGTGTGAGGATGTACGCGTCTTGGCGCAAAACTCTTCTGGCTACTCTCCGGTGTTTTTTCAAATGTGGTTGGCAAATCCCCGAACTAATAGAGGTTTTAATGGGAAACAAACACATCTATAAATGGATGATTATGGATGATTATGGATCATGTTTGCTTTAAAACCCAATAGGTAATTTCAATTGTCATGTTTGAGGACATCGAAGGGTACTCTCTGGTAATTTGTGACAGTTTGCCATGGAAACAACGGCCCATTTAGTTCGATGATTTACCTAAAATGGTGATTTCCATAGCCATTTGAGTTTTCCGGAGGGTTTAGGGTTCTTTCTCCGGTGGGACTCCGATCTGATGGCTTCCATTTATAGGTTGACAACCATATGGTGGCGACTGGGGATCACCATATTCACCATATTCGCAACACAGCTTTGACATCAAAAAATGCTCATCACCAAGCCCCACTTTTTTTTGTGCCGAGGATGACAGACAATTGCACATGTTTCGTTGGCAATGTCATTTGGGTATGGATCAATACCTATTAATACCATTTTTAGTGGGATGAACATCCATTTACCAGCTATTTTGATGTTCACCAGGGGTACAAGGTTTTGACCCACTGCCATTTGTTTTTTTGGGGTTAGACGTGGAGCAATCGCTTCCCAGAGGGGCCCCCAAAATCCATCCAGATCCCCGGTCAGCTTTGACGTGATTGCCGTTTTTAATCCAACAAACATCGACAGCACAAAAGGACATTTTACATCATTTTACCATTTGGGTGCCCCGAAATTTGATGAAAAAAAATTGGGTGCCCCGAAATTTGATGGTTGGGAGACCCCGTTTTCTCCACTATTTCATGGCAAATCATATTGTTGGTTGGCTTGGTACTATATCCCACTATACCCTAATATTTTGTTGGTTATAACCCCCATAACTTCGTTTGTTAGTCCATATTAATGTTAATACCTATAAATATCCCCATGATTAACCATAAGACACCCTTGGAAATTGTACATCATATCAAGCTGGTGATATACCCTACGAGATATCCCCACTATCCAATAACAGCCCACGCATATTAAATGCCTGCCAGTCTCGCCCCCAAGTCATGCACATGTATCTATATATATATATGTGTGTTCGTTCACCACAGCTATAACTGGACATTGCCCATACTTACCCTACTGAACTAACTGAGGTTACAACCCACTTACTGGGGCACCAAGTATGGTTGAGTTCCCCCATATTTATTTCCACATGGCTACAGACCAATACCTGAATAGATATCCATAAATCGGAAAAAAATCATCACCAAGGGCTACAGGGTTTTGACATGTTTTGACCCGGTTCACCATATTCTGGCTGGTCTATCCCCCGGACCGATTATTGGACCACATTTTATGATGGAATGTCTGTTTCGTGCAGGGCCAGTCAAAATTATCTTGGATGTCATTCAGCATAAATTCCATTGGTTTACAATGTCCATTTTTTTTGAAGTCTTCTTGATTCTTGTTTGTCGTTTTGCTAAGTGTCACTTTTGGCAGCCACGCTTTTCAACCGAATGCGCCTACATATAGTCTTTTGCCAGTTGCTTCAAAAGGGTAGACAATCAGCACCGTTGCTTCCACAATATTTTCTCCACGTGGAAAAAAAACATCAGACCATCCACAGCTAACTTCCACAAAATGTCTTAAGCATGAGCAAAAACAAACAACTTGGACTTGAACCACATAGTCACAAAATGGGACACACGGAATCTTTTCAAAGTGCAAAAAGACCATGAAGAACGTGACTTCAGAGGCAAGTCTTTTACGTCAATTCGAGCCCCCTATTCACAAAATGCACCTGCACACCTTTCCCAACGTATAATCAGCAATGTAAGCAACTCTTTCTGAACATTAATATACCACCCCCCCGCATCCCAATCTCACCCACCCTCCCCACCCCCTGACTGAATCATGGTTGTAATCCAACTATGGATATAATGGAGGATAGCTTGGGTATATAATTTGATTTATAGGATACAAGCCAACTACAGGGACCAACTATGGATAAAATGAGTTCTATGGTTTGCAATAAACCAAAATCTGGTCTAGGCTACCAGAACCCTGGTCCTTAAGGGTGTGGCCTGGAGCCTTGTGATGGCTAGCTGGCACACCGAAGTTGAAGTGGTTGGAACTGAAGCCGTAATGTTAGAACTGTAGAACTGAAGCCAGTACTTGTGAAGTTGCTAGGATTGAAGCTGTTCAGTTGATTCAATTGAAGTTTGATTGTCCACGTCGCAGCGCTT
>Ga0126342_10013022_pt1 | contig 14775 bp, 12 predicted proteins | sample Cyp1metagenome_FD_92528 | JGI IMG/M metagenome (GOLD analysis project Ga0126342, IMG submission 92528) | Coral microbial communities from Lord Howe Island, Old Settlement Bay, Australia - Cyphastrea 1 metagenome | ecosystem: Host-associated > Invertebrates > Cnidaria > Coral ... | reverse complement strand
TGGCTTTTAAGGGCTGGCAAGTGGCCTTGGAAAGCTAAGAAGGAGAAGTTCCACACCTGCGGTGGTCCCAGGCGCCGCCCCTGCCTTGGCCAAGGCCGGGGTCGGCGGATATATATATATATAGACATCATTTAGTTCAGATTTGGACTTTAGAATCATTTCACCAACCCATTTGATTTGGTTTTCTGGGTGCTGCAATGCTTCGTAGGTTTTGGATGATGCCGCTTTCAAGCAGTTCCTGATCATTCTGCAGCAAGCCGAATGCGATGGCACCACTCAGATCAAGGTGACACGAAATCTCGTGCCTCAGCACGAACTTCAAACATGTCATTCATCTAAATGCTGCATTAATGGTATGCCAATGGGATATTCATGCTACATTACTGGGACATTGATGGGATATCTGTGGGATATTTTCATGTGATATTCATGGGATATATTATATAAGGACATTCAGTGATTGGATATTGATGGGATATGATGGCCATGTTAGGGGTTATATCTTTGGGGAACCATTGGTCCAAATGATTTTGCGAAATGGTGGGAATTGCCGCACATCGTGTTTCCCATAGTTTCCATCTCAACAGAGTGATTGAGCGGGGGAACAGTGGTACATCATGTGTGGGCAAACGGGTGCTAAGCGATGAAACCTTTCCAAAATTGTTGATGCCCTTTTCATGAACCTTGAGTTTCCGAAATTGCTAATGAATTAATTATGTGCCATTGTTCCTTTCAATATCACCCATTTGTGGGGACAATTTTGATACATAGCCACATTCTTTCAATCGCATCAGTTTCTCCAAAACTTTGGGACTCAAAATGGCCCGTTGTTCATGGCAAACACGGCAAGCTTCACCATGGGATTTTTGAGATATGATACAATACCATACAATATCTATCAATATCTCATGTTCAGACAAATCCAATACCATACAATATCTATCAATATCTCATGTTCAGACAAATCCAATATCATCAATATCTCATAGGACATCCACCATCCCCCAATCAGGATGTTGGCTGGATTTCAGCATCCCTTTTCCTCAGGCTCATTATCTCAACCTCACCTCCATGCAGATGCGTCAGCTGCTTGGGGTTTATCAATACTCCGAGCTCAGGGAAGAAGCGTTGATCACGACCTTTTTCCGTATCATCGTGCCTCGCTGACCATGGAAGATCAGGAAGTTGGAGATTTTCTTTGGGAGAACTAAGATTTACATATTTAATTGACATATAGTGGTTTTTAGATAGTCTTAACCTAAGAATGGGGCCAAGCATGGTTCAGAAGGGAGTGGCTTGATTTTGGGTGGCTTGATATTGTGTTTGCAAGGAGGGAGTGGTCTGTTTAAACGATATGCAATTTGTTCATCGGATAAGCTCTCAAGATAAATTGGAATATCTACATGTGATACATGTTGCTGAAGGGAACAGCCGCTCTCAAAAAATTTTGCTGCTTCAGACAGTGGACTGCGCGAACCCAGTCCGTGTGGTTTCGCCGCCTGAGGATATCCATAATGAGAAGATCTTCCGCGTCCGATATGAAGAGCAATCAGAGCTTGACAAACTCCGTGCGACTCTGGGTTGTGAGAAAAGGCACCATGTTTGGTCATTTTCTTTGGATATCGGATATCCTATGATATCCTTTCAATTTTTGGACCTACTGTTACTGTATTTAAGGTTTGATCAAACAAAGTTGTGGTTTTCATTGCAAACGGTCGTGACACAATGGTGAATTTTCTGGAGAGTACTGGAAGCCTTCAGAAAATCGCAGAGATCTCTCTCAAGGAGGCTGGGATATTGCACCTTTTTCGCTTATATTCAGCCAGAACAAGCTACTTGGCCGTGCTTAGCAAGCCTCAATGTAATTTCATGAATTACCGTTGCCAGTGGCAGGGTGTGTCAAGGCCAAGGATGGTTCGATCACCTTGGATGACGCAGTTTCCTTTGTTTGCCAGTTTGATCAAAACCATAACCTCTCAAAGAATCTCAAGCTTCATTAGATGATACTGTGATTAAACTCTGTGCAGTTCTGGCAGGTCACTTACGACTTTGACTTTGCCAAGTATGACCAGCGGCTGGCTGCGAACGTTTTTTTTGGCCTAGCCAACGCGGAGAAGCGAGACAACATTTCGAATTTCCGGTACACCCATCCTGATGGGACCATCGACAAGTTGGAACAGGGAGTTCCGCGCAGTTGGGATACCTTTACACGAAGCTTGCTGATCAACTCTGCTGACAGCTGGCAACATCCACTTTTATTTTTGGTCACTTAAACATACTGGTATATAATATATATATAGTAGATCATTATAGATACATACTTATATAAATATACTTCAATGATTTTAAATGCGGATGTGTTTATTTACGTGCCGGGCATCCCGACTGCATTCCGACTGCATTGCGTATCATTCCATGCTCAGGAATGCCTAAGGAGGGCACCTTTCATTTTACCTACAAGTGTTCGCCCCAAGACCGGAAGTTCGCCTTGCGCAAGAGCTTGTTGCATCAGTACGGCAAGTGGAAGGTGGACGTCAACGAAGACCAGGTGACCTGGTGGGCGGCAGCCAATGAGGCGCCCGAAGATGTCCTGGAGTTCTTGTTTTGGATGACGCCTGGCGACAAAAAGGGAGACTTCCATATCCTTGGGTCGGTGTTAACTTAAGACATGAAGTTAAGATAGTTCTGAAATGTTCTGAAGAGTTAACAAAAATCTTGAAAGATGTGAAAACCTTGAGATGAACAATTCTTTGGCCGGGAGTTGAACCGCAAGATATCACTTTTGGAGACCGGGAAGGGTAGATGTTGGTGACGTAACTCCCCTGGGTGATGATGGGAATATGATGAAGCACTGTTGGTATGGCGATGGTTCTATGACCAGAACCAATTGAATTGATGAAAGCGGAACATGTGAGTGATGCAATTTATACTGGAAAAAACACATTTCTCAGTGAGAATAGGTTGTATGGTCGGAGCGGAGCGTGTATTGTAGAGTAGTGACATACTATGACATAACAGTGTGGAGCGTAGTGTCATGTATTGTTTGTGCACATCCCTGGGAATTTGTATATATGATAAACGTGATACACCGTAAGCAAAGGTTTGGCCACCCCCGAGTCCAGTTGACCTCTGTCTGGAAAACGTGGTTTGAAGTGGAATACTTTGATTCCTTTTTTCTTTTGCGGTATGCAAATAACAAAGACGGAATAATGTGGCCTGCCGAAGCTAAAGATGTTCCTTACAGCACAAAAGATAAAGTCTTAAGTCAATTCTGGATATCCATTCATTAATCCAATGAAATCCATGTACATCCTTTGGCGAAGGAGAGCAAAGTTCAAGGATACGCGTAAAGCCTTTGAAGCCTTTGATGGTCCAGATGGCAATGGTGTTCTGGGCTTGAGGGAGTTTGAGGAGGGCATGAGGTGCCGGGCTGGTGTGGGCATTGGAAAAGGTAAAAAAAAGTTAGGCTACAAACAACCCACTACCATTTATGTGTCTATGATTTTTTTGGATCCAGCCACATACAGGAACTTTTAGTAATTAACTTAATTCATTCCAGGGACCCGAACCTCTCAGCAACGTTGAGGCAGCTGAAGTGCAAGAAGTTCAAAGGACTGGTGGCCCATCGTGACCTCAGCGTTTTTTAAAACGGAAAAGCCGCAAAGCTATCGAAAATCACCATGTTTAAGTATGTTGAATAGGTAAAGCATTTGTAAATGGGCCGTTTTCAATAAATTACTGGAGCAGAACTACTCTCAACTCTTAAGAAGCTGGCTGGATGTGTCTATTGTTTATTGGGCGGCGTTTCAAGTTGAATGATGGATTCATGGAAACCTGTGCGTGTTGCGTTCAGTGTCATATTTATCATGTTTTGGACCGGAGACCAATTTGTTGGTGCTGGACTTGTGTCGGTTTCAATCTGAATCGTCCAAGGGTATCGGCAAAAATGCTTTGGACGTGCTGAACCAGGGTGGGTTAGTTAGTTTTTGTTTAGCATATATCATTGAATTACAATCAGTTGGTTTGCCAGTTGGCCAGTTAGCTAGTTACTGGTGAGCTAGTAAGTGAGTTCGCTAGTCCGTCAGTCAGTGAGTCAGCCAGTCAGTGAGTCAGTCAGTAAGGGCGTGACTATTATGTATAGTTTGGATTAATTTAGCTTAGTTCTTTGTCTAGTGCGTTATATATATATATATGTGTGTGTGTTATATATATATAGAGAGAGAGAGAGTTGCTGTACTAGTGCTTGAAGTTAATTCTGGCCCATCCCCTTTTTAAAGCATTCCTTCTTTATAGCATCTCCTACCTGATTTCCCGCGGCCGCATGTCGCTGTGCCGTAGGAAAGGATGAGAAGCAGCGCTGGACGGCCATTTTTCGCTTTTTGGATCCCAGTGGGGAAGGCCAGGTGTCCAAAGATGAGCTTCTTGGAGGGTCATGGCCTGGGGGAATCCTCCCATGGAGTAAACTGACAGAAAGATTGAACCAAGGTCACGATAGTGCCACAATACTAAACCACCGGGAGCCCAGAAACCATGCTCAGCCTGCTCAAGCAGAGGTTCCAACTGCGCTTCCAAGTATAGACTTGGAAATGATTTGGATATATTTGGACGGTCAGTCCGCAGCCATGTTGAATTTCCCCATGGGTGCCTCATTCAAGTCCCTCAGCCATATTTCCATCACTGTCCATGCCATCCCTTGCCTATTTGAGTCCGAGGTTCTTGACCTTGGACACGTTCTGGGCGGAAGTCGAGTTCTCGATTTTCGAGTTTATGGATTGGGCGAGCCGAACCTTTGGCAAAGATCCCCTGAAGCGTCTCGGCATGTGAGTGGCCAAGGTTTTGCATTTTGCACAAGCTGGGTGCTTGTGCGATTTACCAAGATTGCCGTGAGTTTTGCTACCAACATCATCCAACATCTACCAACCAAAGTATAGTTCTATTGTGGCTTGTCGCTGACAGCAAGGTATATATTTTGTCCTCCTTCCCATGCGTTGTTGTTCCACAACCAGCCCATTTATGGGAACCACCAGGTATGAACCTTTGAAACAAAAATGATCAAACTTGGATGTAGCGCGTTCTCATCCCAAGGAAATTGTGGCGAGCCTTAGATGAGGACGGTGGGGGAAGCATTCAGCGTGACGAGTGGGAGACTTCCTTAGACAAAGTGGGATATTTTGGCCCATCAGGACCAATCTTCAGCCGCTTGGACGTCCCAGGACCCCCCAAGTTTTGAGATGCAGCTGGTTACCGGTTTTTGTTTGTTGCGGGAGCCTTTCATATGCCGCATTTGTCCAAATGTCCATCTAAATGTCAATGCTAATCTATAATTGATATACATTATAATATATATATATATATTATAAATTATATGATTGTATTATAATATGTATATATATATATATATATTTACATATAGACGGAAATTCCTCTATAAGATCAGACATGCTAGCTGTTTTGATTTTGGTTTATGTACGTGGAGATCCCACCAAGATTTATATATATATATATACGTATTACACATAGATGCACACACCTGTGTTATACATCACATATACGTGGACCTTCCAAGTGCCCGTAAAAAAATGCTGAAAGTACTATAGAAATTATGGGCGGAGTATAATACCACTTATGGGTACTGGCCACATATCCATATGTTTCATATGGTGGCTTTCAAAAACAAGTGGGTGTCGAGCTGTGTTGCCTGCCCAAGTTTGATTGAGGTTTTATAGACGATGATGATGGTGGAGAAATCTCCTGGAATGAATTCCAGATGTTAAAGGGCTTTCAGCCATCTGATCGTACTTGACTGGTTGGTGCTTTGAACGATGTTTCTCCAATCCCGCTTGGGATGATGAACCATGATTAACCCACAGTTGGAGGGGTTGTAGCAGCATGTTGTAACCACCAACCAGTTGATCTTCAACGAGTTTGAATTATAACTGCTGCATATGTCCCGCAGAGCTGGGAACTGGCAAGCATCCGAAGGAAGCTTCCGAAGGCAGCATCCAAGTTGCAGCATCCCGAAAGGGACTTCGTGTTACAAAAAAGGACTTGGTCCTGGAAGACCTTTGCGTAGCCGCTGGCGTGCCATTTGGCTGAGGTCTTGGGGGCAGTCAATCAGCTTGAAAAACAGTGACTGCAGGCGTGAAATGCCTTGCATTGAAGAGACCCAAGACTCTACCATTTGGAATTCGTGCATGTGGCATGTGGTGGGGAGGTGGAGTGGTATTCTCACATACTATCCCTACCAAGGAGAAAAAAACATGGGCCACTTGAACACAGTGCACCCAGGCTGAGCAGGCAGCTCTGGCAGCCACCTTGCAGAAAGAGCTGGCTCAAGTCAAAGAGGACGCCCTTGAGTTTTAGACATCCCGAAGGGTACTGCAACCACCGGAACCACCCAAAAACACAATAGAAAGGGGTTGAATTACCATATATTACAATGATTTCCCACTAGAGTCGGATTTACTATACATAATCCAACATTATTTTGGGGAGGGTGCTGCAGATAGAATTTTAAGTTGGACCATCCAGAGTCCAAAAACAATCCATGAAAAATGACGTTGGTGGCCAGTCCAACGACTGCAGGATGGAGAAGCAGATGATAGGAAGCATCGGCATGTATATATTGATTATATTATGGAATATGTGGGTATATGGGGGTGCATGTTACATAGTGACATATATATATTATACTTACATAGTGAGTATAAGTTTGAGTTTGATAGATGTTTGATCGTAGTAGACAAGCGGGAGCGACAACGTCAGATGTGTTTCCACATCAACAACGCAACACATAATGGGTATGGCTCAAACATGGCACACCATGTCCCTCCGAAACCTGGCTACCGTCGCAGGAGTTGCAGGCCAGTAAAACCATGGAGAGCCAATTGAGGTCGAGGGCGAGAGGACGTTTGCTGTCAATCTGCAACCTCCAGACAAATACATATATATATATACATATATATGTATATATATGTGTGTGTGTCATCTTATGCTTGTCAACTGCTTAGTGGTTCTTGGACTTTCTAGTCAGAATGATGAAGCCAGTTGGGGTTGTCACCTGAATCCGCCCGCCTTGATCACGACAGGTCGCAAGTGGAAACGATGGCGACAAAGGAGCCATCTGAGGCATGGTAAAAATGGCCAGAACCACCCGGAAAAACAGGGACAATTGCGGACATTCTATAATCAGAGTGCATCAGAGTATTGGGGGTGGTTAATCATTGGGTTTACCGCATGAACGTGTTTTCACCAATCATGATTGCATCCCCCACCTCATCCCAGTTTATGTCTTCTCAATCACAATTGCACCCGTACCATTCCCAATTTGTGATGATGTTCCCCAAGATGACACGGAAACGGAATTGAGAGGGATTAGTCGGCCACAGAATGACACAGCTTAGCCTGGTCTATCAGGAAGCGAAGAAAGAAGCCAAGGAGCCACGCTGGGCTTTGTGAGGAAGATGATTTTCCTGCTAAAACTATCATGAAAAAATCAGTTGTTCAGGGTTGTTGAAGTTGCTTACCTTGACATCTTTCTGTGGTGCCCAAAAATGTCAAGGTAATCAGCTCGAACACTGATTTGGGACAGGATCCGGAGCTTGAGAAGCTCAAGGCCTTGGAAATTGATTTCAGGCTTGCTGGATGGTCCAAAAAATTGGTGATGTGACGTGTGACATATAACATCTGACCCTCTAAGTACCTATAGAAAAAAGAGAGATATACCATGAAATACCCATTAATGGTTCCAAGACTTTTACTGTACATACTTTTGCCCTTCGCCATTTTCATGGGTACTGGAGGGTCTATGTACGGATTAGCTACAGAAACCTTGGGGTGTCCCTGTCCCCCAAAAAAAAGTTTTTTTTTCCACAAAAGCTGTTTGACCACCCATTAACCAATGGGATTTAAGGGGCGCAATATATAACAAAAGAGGAGGCAAAAGATGGGGATCTGACCAAGACTGATGGGTCAGAGCGCGGAGAGCATCAAGTTGACAGCCTGAAGTAGATTTTTGGCGAGTGGAAAGTATCATTCAAAATCCATTTTTTCAGTGTTGGAAACGTGGAAAACGCCACAAGTGGTCCCCACGTTTCCAAGTCACCGGATCTCAAACGTCGCCGCAGGGCTCAGCTACAAATGCTGCAGCAGGTGGGTGAATCCCCGGAAAAATGTGTGATATGCGAGGTGGGCCCCCCAAACCACCATGGGAAATGGGATTTTCATGGTGATTTAAGCAGCCAAAATGGTGATTTCACCAAGAAACATGGGGATTTGTAGCATTTTATAGTTGATTTATGATAGCTACGTTGTTGGCTCAACTAGTTCTTGAAATATGATCCTGTATGATCCTGGCCTTGTGGCTTTCTTTCCGCTTCAATCCGAAACCTTAGAACCCTGAAACTCCAACATGGATCAAAATGCCCGAAGCTATAACCCAAGTGGTTTGAGGCTCTCCAAATTTGAGACTTCTTTTGACTTATCACGCTAGGAGTTGGACAGCAGCAAGAGCTCAGAAGAGGCTCTGAGGATTGGAGTGTGCTGATGTCGCGTCGTTGCGATGGAACTGGTGCGTTTGTGACCAAGAATCTGGTCAACCGAACGGTAGAACATAGCCCATTTTCCCATGTGGGGTTTATTTTCAATACACATTTTCTGTGTTTCTGTGTGTATGCCATAACCATCCCCACCATGGGGTGGGCTTGACGGCTGGAGGACCAAGCTTGGAAGCAGCGAGGAAGAAGCAAAGAAGAGTGCCGTTGGGATCTTAGGAAAACCATCGCTGTACTAGCCAAATTCATGGGGTTCCCCTGGTTCCCCTCGAAATTTCCCCTGGGAAACTCTGCTAAGGCACTGCTGCATTTGCTTCATCCGTCTACTTCATCAGTTCTTCTCCTATCCAAGGTTAAACATCAGATTCTGTGCATCCTCATCAGGTTTTGTCTCAAAATTTGGGATGCCCCACGGCCATGGTTTACCATGGGGAGACGGATATCTAAAACCATGGGATGGACTTGATGTTTTCGTTCCATCATTTTCTATTTTTCAGCACATGGTTCATAGATTCATAATCTAATTATCGATGATATTGATTCTACTCATGATTTTCCATGATTTGTTCCACATGTTTTCAATTGTGGTCCATCATGGTCCATCATTCATCGTGTCGGGGCCCTCGTTTCGCCGCGCTCGCATGCGCTCGCCTTCTCCCAGGACCTGGAACAGGAACTGGCCAAGCTCAAGGAGGAAGTCCGGCGCCAGTGGGTTATTAATTCATCGCGTAGATACCTCGCCCCTCCAAGTACTGTACCAAGAAAGGGACGTAATCTAACTATCTATATATATATATTTATTTATCTATTGGTCTTTCTTTTTTCTTTTGTTCTTAATTTATTTCTATCTCTCTCTCTATATCTGTGAAATTTCTGTATCTCTCTCTCTCTCTCCCTCTCTCTCTCTCTCTGTATATATATATATATGTGTGTGTGTGTGTAAGTGTATGTATATATATCTATCTATCTATCTATCTGTCTATCTGTCTATCTATCTATCCATCCATCCATCCATCCATCCATCCATCTATCTATATACTTGCATATATGCACAAATATGTACACGTTTTAGGTGTGACTTATAGCATTACACATGCAATCAAGACGCTTACCCCCCCAACAACGGATTGATGAACATAAGGTGTAGGGTGTGAATTCCAGGGTGTTAGTGTTAGGGTTCCGATTTTGTTTCATATCTAGCTTTCAGAAGGGGGATGGATTCTTCTGCCATCAGAACACGGCATAGAAATCAGGAAACATGCCATCAGGAACCGGTGAAAACTGCGGGAAACAACAAACAAGGGGATGAATCATCAAGCGGAGGGATTGTACAAATCGTGAAACTTCACCATGTGGATGGCAAAGTGGTGAACCCAATGATACACCAGAGCCCATCCAATCTCACTTTTGTGGCTGATATTAGTTTAACACCATATTTGGGTGTGTATATATATATAGACACGATGTACTGGTATGTATGTAATGTAATGTAAACGTGAATTTAAATCTTAATGTAAAGTAAAGTAAAGTAGTGTAATGTAATGTAATGTAAACGTGAATTTAAATCTTAATGTAAAGTAAAGTAAAGTAAAGTAGTGTAATGTAATGTAATGTAACGTAATGTAATGTAGTGTAGTGTAATGTAATGTAACGTAATGTAATGCAATGTAATGTAGTGTATGTAATGTATGTAATGTATGTGTGTATACATATATACATATACACATATATACATATACACATATATACATATACACATATATACATATACACATATATACATATATACACGCAAAAAGAACGTTTACTTTCCACTGGATCTACCACAGTAAACTACAGGGTTATGTTGCTGTACTTACACCGTTGGACAAGTGTTGAAAGAAATGCTCTTGAGACTAGGGAGTTGGAGATCCTTTTGGAGGCACCACCTCCTTTTTCCCATGAATGGTATAGGATCTCCTGGTCTGTTTTGTGCACCTGCAATTGTCACTCAAACTGTGTGGATGTCACTAATGTGCAGTGCTCGTGATGCCCTTTTTGCTGCAGCCACACAAAGCAACACCGAGGGTGAAGATTGAAGATCAGTAGATCATATGTAGACTTGAGAATTGCTCGGATATTGTTTTCTGGCCAGTCCTAGTAGTTCAGGTGTATAAACATGTATCGGTTGTCCATGTGCTGGTGTGATGAGAAGATCAGGTCTGTCCAAGCTTTCAATCACCATTTCAATAAATTTCATAGGTTGTTGTAAATTCATGTAAATTCATTCTATACCCGGAAAACACCAACGTCACCAAAGATTTGCGGTGTCGCCATGTGACTTGCTGGGCATGGCGAGGCCTTTCTGGTTGGGGTTCCATATATATATATATATAATTTATATACATTATATATATAAACATTATATATATATGTATGTATTATTTTCAACCGTAGTCCGGATGACTGGTCGAGATTTGGAGTATTTTGGGATGGGTTAAAATCACCAGGTGTTTTCAAAAAGGCCGCCTTGGCCCTTGCCCAGCCCCAGCTGAATGGTTGCACATCGAGGCTTTCAGCTGGTCGTTTTTGGATGTCTTTGTAATTATCCTTAGTTAAAATTCTGAAACTATGGCTCGTTGCTGCACATTCTGGCCAAAAGTGCCACCGATGTGGATTTTAGGGTTCGTTTTAATTTGAACCCAGAAACTGTGTTTCAGGGTTGTTGACATCAAGAATGCTCAAACCATGTAAACCTGACCATACTTGTGGTTCATTCAAACCACGCTGAATTTGTTTGACATCTATTGACAACTACTGATCCCTTTCTGTGTTTCTGGCTATAGGTCCGCACGTTACTTGAAGCAGAATCTTCTCAGTCACCCCCGTCTGACTGCCAGTTCCAGTTCAGCTCCGAGTTCCGGCTGGGAAGCCAAACTGGGGGTCATCGCAATGCAGCATGCTTAATATGCATAGAGAAACCCACGAATATATATATATATATACATATATATATATATACATATATATACATATATATATATATATACATATATATACATATATATATACATATTATATATATATGGGTTTGTTTGAACATGTGCTTCCCCCAATTCCAAGGGATTCTCATCATTTCCGAGTTAAAAGTATGCTACAACTGCGATTTTGGGTCAATATTTCCATTTTGAATGGTGTGGGCACCGCGTTTCGGTTCGATACACTCGAAGTTACATGTTTTCCCTTTGATGACGCAGAAACGTCGCTTCATGTCGAGTTGGGTGCCACAGGAATTTGGAGTCCATTTGGAGACGCACCCACAAGAATCACTCATTTTTATTCATTTTTGGTCTGGGATGTCTGGGCTTGCCAGTTGCCGTTGTTCAACTATTTTGAGAAAAAATCGCTTCAACTCCATTCAATCACTCTGCTGATGCATGCAACGTTGGTACCTGAACAACCTCAGGTCCCACTGCATAGTTCCGTTGTAGGAATTGGACCTATAGGACCTAGGACTTCTATATGTATGAATGTATGTGAATGTATTTTGATGTATTTTGAATTTTGATGTATTTTGATGTATTTTGCCTTTGCCTGGAAGATTTTTCCAGTTCTTTTACCCTATGGAAAGTATCAACAGGCTGCAGCCAGACTTGGGTCAGCGGCCCTGAGGGGTTCGGGTTGGGTGAGGCGAGGCTCCAAAGAAGGCGCTGGTTTGTCGGAAATTTGGCTGGTCGGGTTACACCCAAAGGGATGCGAACAGATCCAATTGAATTGGATAAACTTTATTGTCTTCCAGTGCTGTACCTGTGTAAAAGTTGTTTGGCCGTTAATTTCAAAGCATCCGATCCTCCGATGATGATCAATTTGCGCGCGAACCCGTGCCAGCTACCTAGACTCTAGACACAACATGGTAAAGAGCCCCCGTTTTTATCTTGTGGTGCAACCTTTTGGTTTCGCAGTTTTGAGGTCTCAGACTCAAAACTCAAAACCGTTCATTGAGGGATCCTGTAGCAACATGATCAACATGGGCGAGTTGCAACTCGTCCATGCTCTTGGTCTGGAGATTCCCTCTCAAAAGCTCTTGGATCGTCTTGGCGACCAAGTGCTGAACCCACCATGCCCCCGAGCTCGAATTCCTCTCGGGCCGCGTAATTAGCTGCACCAGTTTTACCAAGGATATCCCACAGATTCAGACTCAGACGACGATGAGGACGATGAAGACGATGAAGACTATGACGATTATCTCATGGCTGCCCCAAATACCGTACCGGCCGTACCGGGGCAGGCCATTGGGCCGGCCATTGAAGGTGCCAACTGGACAGTAGATGGTACTGGAAACCTGGCAGCCCTTACAGGTGAGGGCAAGGAAAGTGCAGCGATTCAGGACCGACCAGGCTGATGAAATTTGATGAATTAGCGACTCAAAATGCTCAGGATGATAAGGATTCAGAATGGGGGGTCTCATGAGTGAGCGTATAATAGGTATAATGTCGGAACGTGATGAATTGCAAAATTGTTCGATGACCATCCCAATTGGCTAGCTGTTTTGCGTATGGCATAGGCCAGCATGATTTAGAACGACCAAACCCAAAAATTCTGGCTGAGTTTGGGAAAACCAATGCTTGTTTGGTCTTGAGACCATGAATTTGGTGGTCTTAGATAAAATCGTGTATGGTCGTAGAGTTGTATAATATTCTACGTGCATGTGAATCGACCATATTAGGTGGCATATACGTCCTGTGATGGTGAAAAGTTGGACTAAATAGCCATACCCACCATGAATAAGGAAGTATAATGGCCACCACAAGGAACCCGTCATGATGGATGACCATAACAGTCCATGTAACTTGACCTTATTTCTATATATACTGTAGGGTAAACATGGGTAAACCACCACAGATGTGGAAAATCCACGAAAATCCATGGTTTCCCTCCGGAAAATGAATGAGCATGATCTACTTTCATGGTGGATGTTCCACATCGAACTGTTAGCTAACAGTAGCTTATGACCTGGTCCCCGGCGCAGGATGAGATGGCTGCAGCAGCGCAAACAGCTGCTGCAGGCTACGGGGCCTCGACCTCGAAGCCACCTGGGCTGGGCGTCGTTCGCGACGAGGCTCGGGGCCCTGATTTGAAACATTTCACCTGCGCCCAAAGAGTCTTTAACCCTACTGTACCTTCTATGGTACAAATTGGTACTCCTATCAAAAGATTGCTCAACCCACTTTATTCCGAGGGATGACTGTGACGTTCTATGGTTACATGAAGTGACATGAGGGTTTCCGACCATGGGATTACACGATTATACCAGTGCTCCCCAAATTTTAGCATGGAACAAGTTTTCTGTATCGAGTTTGGAAGATGATTTTCCAAGCTTGGATATGGACAATTATGGACATTTTGGAGTTCCACGTGAAGTTCAGGAGGCGTATGTTACCGTTTTTTGATTTTGTTGATGGGGATGCCCCGAACGTTGACCGATGGTTGTGTGAAGACCTCAACAAATTTCGGAGGGCAAATGCCCAAGTTGGGTGAATATCTTAACTATGACCCACTGATCCCATTTTCCTAATGTTAAATACCCGACAGAAACCATGGTTTCAAAGCATACTCGGGACCATAGAATGGGGGTGTTTAATTACCAGTAGTACCGCACAAGGCGGTGGCGGAAGTTTCAAAAATAGGAAACCTATATTATAGGAGAGGTTGGTTGTTGTGAATCACGGATGGCAGAGCGAATCCACTAGTAGTAGTAGTAGTATACTAGTACTAGTACTAGTACTAGTACTAGTACTAGTACTAGTACTAGTACTTGTAGCAGTAGTAGTAGCATCTTCAGATGTCCCATGCCTGCCATCGTTTTTCGAAATGCTACAAAACCTCCATGTTTTGCTCACTTTTGACAAGCTGCACAATCTCTTGCGCCTGCCACGCGAAACGACATCTGAGCCTCCAAAAGTGGTCCGAACCCCTATAGTGTTTTTAACATGTTGACCTGGAAATGTGCTTCGCGCCACAACGGCGTGCACTTTTTCGACATCGTAACTTCCAAAAGAAGTCCGACACTGAGGCGTTTTGTACATTTTGACTTGGAAATGTGCTTTGCGCCACAACGGCATGCACTTTTTCGACATCTCAACTTCCAAAAGTGCTCCGAGCACCAGGTGTTTTGTACATTTTGACTTGCAAATGTGCTTCGCGCCACAACGGCGTGCAATTTTTCATCTCTCATCTGGCCAGC
>Ga0126342_10013021_pt1 | contig 14776 bp, 15 predicted proteins | sample Cyp1metagenome_FD_92528 | JGI IMG/M metagenome (GOLD analysis project Ga0126342, IMG submission 92528) | Coral microbial communities from Lord Howe Island, Old Settlement Bay, Australia - Cyphastrea 1 metagenome | ecosystem: Host-associated > Invertebrates > Cnidaria > Coral ... | reverse complement strand
GCACCCTGCACAGCACCCTGCACAGCACCCTGCACAGCACCCTGCTCAAAAGTTCGCCACCGAAGACCCCACCTTTGAGAAGTAAGAACCCCTATAGCTTGCCAGCTATCTGGGGAAAAAACATCAAAGAAACGGTGGATTCCAGCAATTTCCCGAACTTCATCTCAGTCTCTGGTGCAGGTGCATGGTACATACCCTCTGCCAATCTAACCTTTCAATGGGGAACCCCAATTCTTTGTGAAAAAATCTAGGCAGATGGAGGATTTTCCAGCTGACCTAGCTGTATTTCACCAGAACCCACCAAAACCAGTCGTCCTCCCCACCTCCAGCAGGGAATCTTCCGCCACCTCAGAGCCGACCATGGTGGCAGTCCAGGGATCGCTGGTGACGAAGGTGTGCTGTGCCACCAGAACCACCTGCACCTGGGCGCAGGCAGATTATGCCCGGTGATGGGGACGGATTCTATAGGAAAAATCCTTTTGAAGCATCAACCAGCTCAGTTTAATTTGTTGCATTGGCCAGTCTTATTTGAAATGATGAATCCAAAACTGTGTTTCAGACTCGATATTGACAAGAGACGAGTCATTTTGTGTTTTGAGTAGGCACCAACCAATGAGAACAGCCAATGACAACCACACCCCAACACCCAACTCCAACAGCTCAACAAGTCACCGTGTAGGGGAAGACCGCTCCATTGGTTGGTGCTGCGCGATAGATGCCCGTCACCGTGTTGAGCACCGACACCGTGTGAGTGGCCAACTGAGCCAATCCGGCTTGGCCACCAAAAGCGGTGTAGCGTTCGAAGTCATTGACCACTAACCTGAGCCCCAGCACAAAAATGCAGCCGTCAATCTGGGGGCTGGAAAAGGGTGACAAAAATTGAAACCACCAGCCACGAGCCCAAATATTTACTATCTTCATTGGCGTATATACATTCCATTAAAAAAAAACATGTGGTTGCATGTTGCGCCATGTTTATTCCAATTTTAGCCCATGTTCTGCCATCATTTCATACCCTCTGGGAATTCAACATAGCTATTGAAAATCACCATGTTTAGTGGGAAAACTCACTATAAATACTATTTCTATGGCCAATTTCAATAGCTATTTTGACATAACCAGAGGGTAAATCACCATTAATCATCATTAATCACCATTAATTGAATCATTATTAAACACTATTAACCACTATTAACAGAGGATATTAACCACTATGAACCATTATTAAACACTATTAACCACCATTATTATCATCCAGTGACACTTCGATGTACTTCGTCGCCGCTGCCAGGCGGCGCGTTGGCGTCTCCGCGCCTTGGACCACTCTGCCCGTCGCGAAGCGCAGCACTTCATGCTGCAGCTGCAGGGGGCTCTGGTCCAAGTCGCGGAGCCAGTAGTCCTGGGAAACAAGAGAAATTCCAAGTGGTTGGATGATTTTGGTGATAAAGATGTCAATTTTTTTGGGGTGGGTGAAATTCCCATGTCTGTCAACTTCTGCATTTCTGTTGCTGAAATTCAGGAATTGTGGTCCCCATATGCATTGATACCGACTGCCTATTACTTTCATCCCTCAAACCCTCAAAAAAAGGGAGGAACCCAAAATAGCTCAAGGTGAGGACCCATGGTGAACTCAGATTTCTTCAGGGAAAGGGACACGTGTGGAAAACCTATCATCCCAGGGATGTCCTGGCCCTCCGCTTCCAGCAGAAAGGTTCGGTTGCCCTGGATCAACATCCCCGAGAGCTGCCCGTTGCAGGTAGAGATGCTCGCAGTGAGGTGAGCCAAAGCTCCAGTGGCTCCGGTGGCTCCAGTGGCTCCTTCCAACTCGCCCAGGTAGAAGCAATGCTCGGCCGGTCCTCATTCCCAACCGACATTGTGCTTGTGCACATTGACAATTAATGCAGGACAACAAAAATCAGGGCCAGAATCAAATCACTGTCAACATCTTCCAACATCTTTCAACTACCAAAAATCCTCAAACCACCAACCTCCATTTCGGCCCCCGTTAAGGATCCCCCATCCCAGCTCCCAGCTCCTGGCCCCAGCGTGGTGCCTTCCAGGCCGTGCAGCACATGGGCACCACTGGCCACCAGGCCGTAGTTCTTTCGCAGCCGCAAGCGCCACGTCTCCGTGGACAGGCGGATGGTCACCTCACAGGGCGGAGCCTTGGGGTGGAGATGGATGAGATGGATGATATGATGCGTATTGTATGCTGGATACTAATGGAAATGTTAGTGGAATATTAGGCAATATCTATTGTATATCTATTGTATGATGGATATTGAAGAATATGAATGGATGTTACTCGATATGTTTAATCGGAATATTTTATATGGGAACACCATCAACAATTATAAAGTCAACAGCTATGGGAAGAGATCCACAATAATGGCTGCTATTAAATTGCGAGATTAGAGAAAAAGTGGATAGACCCACAATACCGGCTGTGACATTGGGATACTACGAAAACAACTGAAAATGGACCCCAAAACGTGGTGCCAAAATCTCAGCATGTCAGCTAGTTCACCAAGATTGCCCCATGTCCCTGGGGGGTTGCGGAGTTCATTGGGGATATAAATTATACATGAGGCCGGAGGCCCCATGTACAAGCAGCTTATCCCGTCCTCCCTGATAATAAAACCACCCTAATTGAAGGACCCCAAGCGACCAAACCCCCTCATTCCACTAGGGGTTCTGAGGCGTTCATGATTGGATGATTCCCCAGGAATAAACCCCCATTCTAGAAAGCTCACAAACCCCCCACAGATCATACAACATCCAAAGATTTACCTACCTAGTCTTTCTACATCAATTTCTACCTTGGAGACCACACAGTCAATGATTTATTCTCCGCTAGGAGGTGATATCTAAAACAAGCTAGCAAATATGATCTATTCTTAGATATTGGCTAATTGAACCTAATTATAATCAGAATATATATGATTGAGTTTACCACATATCCATCATATCGAATCCTATCGAATCATATGGCAGTGTGTCAAAACCCTGGTACCTAGTGAACCCCAAGTCATAGCTGGATTTATGGATGTTCATCCCACTAAAAATGGTATTAATAGGTATTGATCCATACCCATATCCATACCACGGCTTCCACAGCCGCGGACCTGCAACTCACCCTCCGCCAGGCGCCGATCTCCCCAGGAGACCGTGGCCAGGAACCGCTCAGCCAAGGCCAGGCGGAGCAGCGCCAGCGCGAGGCCAACGTAACGCATGGCATCGGGGGAGAAGTCGTTTGGCCCGTTTTTTGAGGCAAAAAATGTGGGAAACTCTGGGAAATTGTGGAGTTTTTAGCTGCGAAAAAGGTTGAGATATGTTGAGATGGTTGAAGAGATTTGGCTTTTTTTACTTGGGGGTCGGGTTGATCTTTGGTGTGTTTCTTGGTTGAAAAAGTTGGCTCTCTTGGTGAAAAATGTTGGAATGTGTCAAGAGCTGAAGGATTGGGTAGGTGCAAAAAGGTGGATTTAGGGTTTGTTGCCCCAAATACACTATGCATATCCGAAAAAAATTGCCCAACAGTGTGCACTTTAGCAGGAAACCCTCACTTTTTTGTGGCTTTGGACAACCAATGAAGGGTCAAAGAAAGCCTGGTTAGTGTAATAAGTAAAGTGGCTTGTATGAAATTTTGGTGAAACCCATGTCGATACTCTTGGCAAGGCCTCGAAGAGGCTGTAGGCAAAATCGAATCTCATCGTGGGGCAATGTTCAACCACGCTTCACATGGCCTTGAGAAAAGCTACCGGGTCGCAACATCTGTTCACTCCCAAATCGACGGCATCTCTGGATGAAGCAACTTTGCAGTCTAAAAAAGTGGGTCCACCTCTGCCCCCTCATGAGTTTTTCTTGTCACCTTTTCAAATGGGCCTAGGTCGACCCCCCGCAACACACAGGTCACCTCAGTTGTGTGGAGTGCCGTAGTTTTGACCCATCCAAAAAGCCATTGGTTTGTTGATTTTCTTTGTGGCTGATTCCAACACACGCGCACCATGTTGTCTGCAGACGTCCTTTTTAAAGGCTGCGGTCCACCAGGTCATGGTGTCACATTAAAGCGCCAGAGCTGTGGTGAGGGTCACAGGCGAATTGAAACCGCGCGGTTGCGCGAATTGGACCAGTGATTCTGAGGCTATCTGCTGTGGTTCCCCACATATTTTCACCAGTTTCCAACACAAATCACTGGCCAGTGGCGTCTCCAGCCAGAAGATACCCGCTGACGGGGTTATCCTCTGGCGTTGGTATCCGAGGAGACAGTTCTTAAAGGTGCAGCTTATCAAACACTTTGTTGACAACCTGAAGTTGTTGAAGCTAGATGGAAGAATGGTATGGGATCAGCTGATGTTTTGATGACCTTGGGCGATTGTTTTTCAATAAAATCAAATGTCTCAAGTTTGTTGACGCTCATCCATTCCACTTCGACTTGGTGTGCCTCAGGGCTTTCATGAGTTCTGGCCAAGGCCCAGCTTCAACGTCATGACCTGCCGCCGGAGTTCACGTCGCTTCTTGCAGGGGTTGCCACAATGGCTGCTATGGTGAGCGTGAAAAACGGCTGACACGTGAATCGTCATACCCCGCAAACATCACGTCTCAGGTCGAACTAACATGGAAGCCCTAAGATGAAAAGGGGTTGGAACATGATTTTTGTAGGGGAAGAATCTATGTTGGGTTCCATTCCAGTTTTCAGTGGTGTAAATGCAATGCCGTCGTGTTCCACACAGGAATATGGCGTCAGGTACAAATACGGAGAAAGATCAGAAGCCTGATACATTGATTAAAGAGAGCGAACATATCTTGATGCGATTTTCAGTGACCCTTTAGACCCAAGGCTGCATAGAGAATCAGAGCTCCAACCCCAGGCGCAGCTGCATCCCATGATGCGCCTTCCCCGTGACCCACTGCGAACCTGACCCCAGATGGTGCTCTGTAAGGCATGACAGGTTTTGGGCTACGGCTACGTTCAACAGGTTTCTTTGCCATCATATTTCTTCCAATGTTCATTCATCACCGAAATGGTGCTCCAACACACCTTCACCCAGTCAGAGATTGATGGAAATGGTTTCCCGCCATGTTCAAGTGATTTCATATACATACCTCTCTAGAAGGAAATGATTCCCCCAAATCATTCGAATCAAATTCACTTCCTACGTGGTGCATTGGTGCCATCTGCTGGTAGAATCCACTGGGCTCAGTACTCGTGCAGTGCGAGCACTTTGAGGGTGTGAGCCTCCAGCATGGCACCAAGGGTGAGGGTGGTGAAATGAGGGACTCATACCACATCAGATTCCCCAGTTGCCAATTAAGCTTGGCGCAAATTTTTGAATACACGACCCCCCTTGTAAGTCATGCTGAAAGGGTGATACCGCCTATGTCATAGAAGATTCTGCTGAACAAAATGGATTCACCACCACTTAGCATCGGGGTTGACTGCGCCGTTTCGACTCACTGTGGAGGCTCGAAGCTACAGGTGTTCCTCAAAAACCGAAGAGAGCAAAAGAACGTGCATGAATTTTAGAGCCCAAAATTTATTCAGCTCATATGTTCTTTATATATGCTCCTCCTTACAGTCTTATACAATAGACACAGATAACTTCACGGCATCGATGTTCCAAATCACGAGTCACCTGGCGTGGTGGGCTCCGCCTCTTCGAACAGCATTTCACGGAACCTCCAGGATGTGAGCTGCGCAGAGAACTTGTTGCCGGTTCACTTTTGAGGGGGAAAAATATGAGAGGACAACAATGGAAAACATGGTTCTTACATGCTTACATGTTTTTTCGCTCCAATTTTTCCGGAGCATCCAGTGAGGATCCTATCAATTTCCTGAAGCAACTGTGCGTGGGAAAAATGGCAACGTCATCTTCGCAAACTTGGCAGAAAGTGATGCTTTGGAAGCGGAAATCCTCAAACCCGCAAGGGACAAACATTTTGAGGTATGCTAAGGGTGGGTTTGCATGGCCAAATCTATCCATATGATAGTGTGACTTCTCTCTAGATATGCCTATTATGACCATTTGAATGAGAAAATCATGCCATGATGAACCATTACATATTCTGTTGGGTACACTTTCAAAAGCGGACCCCGTATCCCTGAAAAATGCCTGTCGGTGGAAAAGAGCGTGCCCTGGGGGTTGAGTCCCAGTTTCACATTGGCTCCGTGGAGCCATTGCCTGGTGCAGTTCGCCATAGGCTGGGAATGCAGGGATCAATGGATCAACATCCAGCTAAAGGCAGACTACCAGCCAGACTACCAGCTATTCTGATGTGAAAACCTGTTAAAATCAGGGGTTTGATCATGTTTGATCCATAAGCTGATATTATCTGATATTAAAATCACAGGTTTAAGTCTGAGTACATCTAGTTGTGAGATTCTCACCATGAAGGTAAAGTATGTCTTCTCTTTTTTGACCTGATGCTGCTGAACGATAGCCATTGCCTATCCATGCCTATCCATGAATTTCAATCCATTACATAGTACGTAAACCGGCTTACCTCTGTTGGTTACATCTCTGGGCCTTACCTGAGCAAGTGATTATCAATGTTGAAATGCTCACCTGCCCAATTTTTGTGGATCTTGCCTACATCCAGATCCCCATGGGCAGTTTTCTTCAGCAAGGCTGAGCTCCCAACACACAGCGCTCCAGTTTCCACTCCATAGAATCCAACGCCTGCGTCATGTTCCTGTTGATTTAAGTTCGTTCCATGCCCCCTGTTTGTTCGTTTCTGCAATTTTTAAGTTGAGGAGGAGAATCAATTTGTTCATGGTTCTACCCCTGAATTTGTCGTTTACATCCAAATTTTGCTAAGTAAAATCCCCCAGTTTTTGCTGGTGAAATGTGCATGTTTACATACATCTACTGGTTACATCTGGATACCATGTTTCTAGGCTGGTCCGCTCAACCATGTTCCTTCTTACATCTTCCAATGATAATAAAGTCCCTTGCCCCACATGACCCATGGCCATGGCCTCGCGCTGAAAGATCTGCAGCTCTCGTTGCGTCACACCCTGGCTACATGAATAGATGGTTGCCCTCAAAAATTGGCTTATTGAATCTACTGAAATCATCTGAAATATACAAATTTCCGTGATTTCTGGGGATCTCGTCTCAAATCATGTGCTCCCCTGAAGAGTTGCAACTGATCTTTGGCACCTCTGGTTGCTGAGAGTCCCAACCCGCACAACACCCTCCAGCTCATCCATCACCAGAGCCAGCACACGAGGCTGGGCAGTCAACGCCTCACCGGCAGCTGACGGTTGATGATGCAAAAAGAAAGCCCAACTGTACAGTACCAGTGACTATCTGACTATTCTATCTCTGATGGATTTTGACGTAGAATCCTGTTTGGATTCTCTCATTCTTTTTGGCTTCAGGTTGCATGAGCGGGAACAGCACGGATCAGGTGGTTCTGAGTTTCAGGATAGCTGCCAACATTACCGACCGGAGACAAAGAAGCTCTTCCAAACGGAAGCGCAACCCTGTTCTTCATGTGCCCACGGATCACAACCAGTTCAGCGACCTTGGCTCTCGCAACTAGGTTCCTAAATCCCACAATTAAAATGTCAAGCCGTCAAGCCTTTGCTGCAAATGCATACCTGCCCCGCTCCTGCAACTTCTGCTCGGACTTCCTCAGGGCGTCGGTGATGTACTTCTTGAGACCATCCTGAACCGTGCAGAGGGGGGTCACCCAGTAGAAACATCATGAAACAAGTCTATCACCAACATTTGGGAATGGTTCAGAATGAAATGGACACCCCAAATGGGAGGATGATCGTGCCTGCGAAAAATCATCAAGTGTGGTCTAATGTGTATCGATATTTCACCAACATTGCTGGCTGAAAATTCGGGGGGCAGTGCAAAATTTCACAACGGGCCAAAAGGCTTGTTCTTGCCTATTTTGGCGAAGCAGCCAAATTGGCGCTATGATTTTTGAGCCCTACCGTTCGACCAACCAACCAACTGCTACACAGCAACAAACATGTCATCAAATGTTTAAGAAATGCAATTGCACCTCAGCCAGCATAAAGCCAATACAATTACAACATTGAACTTGAGTATGCACCAGTACATAACATGTGCATACATACAGCTAAACAGTTTATGAATGTACATATATATATATATATGATTATATATGCTGTATGAATCACAAGCATAGCTGCAAGTGGCTGCAAGTCTCAAAAATCAGAGGACGATCTGTCACTGACATGGCCTTCTGTTCAGCAAACTCTGTGCTGACTTTGGACACTTTGCTATGGAACACTTCTTGCGCCTGGCCAGATCTGGGAGTTAGATCAGTTAGATCTCCTGTATCCCGCAGGTTGGTAAAGGAATTCTCACTTCCATGTGCTGAAGAGAAACTGATTCTAACCAGAATTGTAGTCTGGCTCGGCCGAAACTATCAAAAAACATGCAGGTCTTCGCCTTTTGGTGCTAGTTGGTGGTAGAAAAATTCCCCAGGCAACTCTGAGTTTTATTTGATGCTAGGCATCCACGTTGGCTCATGGATGAAACCCCAGATGGCTCAAGGATCCCCAGGGTCCCGGGTAGAGAATGGTAGCTGCAAGACTGTGACACATTTCTCAGTTGATTGAATATAGGGAGGGCCCCAGGCCTCACGCAGCTCTGCTGAGAGGCTCTCCTGGAAAAAAAGGTGGGCTACTTGTGGCCGCGAAAGGGGCGAGTTTTTGGATGCTGACCTCTCATGAAAATGTTTTGGACAGCGGACAGCTGCATTGCATCTGGGAAACTGTAAACAGCGTGTCCAAGTTCCTGCTAAGTAAAACCCCCAAATGACCATTTCCTGGACTCACATGGCCAGAACATCAATGGAAACTCATGCTGTCAACCTTTAAGTCAATGGGTAACCAAGCATTATGATCCGTTGTGTATGTTGCTAATGGGTAGTAACCTGTCGTTGTCGATCCCCTGATCTCCTGACGTTTCAACTGCTCGTCCAACACAGTCCGCAGTTCCTGTGCTTCCTGCGCTGGAAGCCAGTTGCATTGGTTGGAAGGTTGGAACCTGACTCTGGATGGTTCAGATGGAGATGGATTGGCTGGAAAAATATATATGCAAAACTAGTGAACAGAGAATTGCTGGCAAGTTTGCATGAGGTGCAACTGTGAAAAGAAAATCACCTTGGAAGCACAGCAGCATCGTTTATCATTGGGTTTACCTCATTAACAATGAGTAGCTATGGATATTCCAAGAGACAATCATTATATATGTAAATTCAACTCCTTAAACTGTCGATCATGGTATTGCTATCACTCCCGGGGTAGGTTGCATCCCTTCGCTTCAGCAGCTTCACCCGGCCTGCGCTTGTGTGAGCAACTTCGAGCTCAAGCGATGTTCGCGCTCGGTTGCTTCCGCACGGCCTGCCTGGAGCGAGGGCTGGGTCAAGTAGCCCCATGTTAAATAGTGGTTAATAGTGGTTAATAGTGGTTAATAACGATAATTAATGGTGATTAATGGTGATTTACCCTCTGGTCATTTAACATAACTATGGAAAATCACCATGCTATTAATGGGTAAATCAACTGTAAATGGGTAATTTTCAATAGTTTTTTGTATGTTTACCAGAGGGTACCCCCATCTCTGTTGGCTCCATTGGTCATCGATGAATTAATTATTGTGTTGATTGGATGTCCGTTACTTATGGTGATGTACGAGTAGGAGCTTTGTTGGTCACATGCCCCAGTCTTGAAATGACTCGTATTGGTGGCTATGTATATCCACATGTCCTATCGATTTTTTTTTTGAAGACAACGTCAATCATGAACATTGTGGACTTCCAAGCTAGTGTCTATTTAGTAGTTTCAACCCATTCCCAAATTGTTGGTCAACGTCTTATCCCAGGAAGTGTGAACACCCATCTACCAATGCTCGGTTCTCGCCCTCCAAAATCCCACAGCATCTGATTTATGAAATGATCTCCCATTTTTCGATGCTATCCACTGCCACTGCCACCACTTCCTGCTGGTTGCAGAGTATTGTCGATGAGGACAATCGTATCTTCCAACATCTTCCAACAGGATATCATTTTTAAACAAAATGGACCCAAAAAAAAAAACAGAATACATACCCTCTGGCATTCAAACATGGCTAGCTGAGAAATCACCTATAAATGGAGGTTTTAATGGGAAAATCGTCGAACAAAATGAGGGATTTACCATTGACATGTTTGGCCCTCGCCTGAACTTGTCGCTGTGTCTCTTCCTGCACAAAGAGCCGTAGAGCCCGCAGCTCCTCGTTGGCCGCTTCGCTGCGAGCCTGCCATGGCTTGTCCAAAAATGTGGTCCCAACACAAATTGCCATGTTTTTTTGGGAAACATGGTCCCATCAACCACTGATTTTTTATGGTGTTCCAAATGTTCCAAATGATTTTTTATGGTGTTTTCCCATGGTAATCAACCATGATGATCAACATAATGTTCCCACCTGGTTTTCCAAATGTTCCCACCTGGTTTTTTTATGATCATCAACCACTGGTTTTTTATGGGAAATCCGAACAAAATCAGCACCTTCATCTCGCCAGTGCGTTGTTCCAGCAGATCTCGGCTCTGCACCACCACATTTTCCACCGCTTGCCGCGCGAAGGCCTTGACCTCCGAGACACCTGGCAGCGTGGCTGCAGCTCTACCAACAAAATGTTTCAATTGGGGTTCTCATTAGTCCCTTATTCAGAATAACAAGGACTTGATGTATCGCTAGGGTTTTAAGATGCTTAAACCATTTTGACCAACCCCATCCAATTTAATGTCATCATTCTCATGGGGGCAATTGCAGCTGCAACCAACCAAACACAGGGCTGCTCCCAACATCCCAGTTATTAGGGTGGTAAATTGGGTAAAGAAAAAGGCAAAACCACTCATTTGCCACCCTTGTGGCCATGATTTACGTACAGTAGGTTGGAGCAATCCTGAAACATGGGGCCTGAATCATAATCTATATGCCAAAACTTGATGGCACCTCACTTGGCGAAAGGCTCCATGTTTCGCTTCTGGCATAGGGCTATGGACCGGTATGGATGCAAAATGCGGAACCAGTGGACAAAAACACAATATAATGTGTATATATATATTATTATTATTATTATTATTATTATTATTAATTATTATTTATTATTATTATTATTAATTATTATTATTACTATTATTATTATTATTTATTATTATTATTATATTATATATAATCGTATATATGTATATTATGTATATATGTATAATAAGTTAGTTTCTTGTATCAAACCAGCCCTTTCCTGGGGGTATCCTCCCATACTTGGACGAACCCACGTGGCCTTCAGAGCACTGGCTGGCCACTTCAGCGACCCGATCCACCTTGCCATCGACCCGCCGTAAGGCTTCCTCGAACTGCCTGGCGCCCCAGGGAAACCCTGGGAGATTTCAAAGAGATTGAAACATTGGAACCCAAACAAAGGAGAAAATCATAGAATTTCACCGAGAAGTATAAGTTCAATAAGAACAAGTTTGAAATCAACAAGAATGGAGTTTATTCAGTAGCAAAAAGCGTTAAAACGTTGACAACAAATCCTCACCGTGCCAATGTCGCATGGGTGGCCCAAAGATTCATCAGATCTACTGTTTGTTGGTCAATGGCAATGATAGGACAAGACCCGATAGATTTGTTCGTGTGAAAGGTTCAGTTTGGGAAACTAAGTGAGACAGGCTAAAGAAGGGTGTGTTTGGCCCGCAGACATTCACTTGCCGCCACGCAGAGCGGCAAAGCGTCCGCCAAGTCAATTCCCGATTTTAGGTTCTTGTTTTGTTCGAGAACCAAGTCCATGACCAAGCCTGGTAACACTAAAGGTAGGTGTTCTGTGTCTATGTTTCTCACTAGCGAAGCACCCAAACTTTGTTGAAAACAGGAAGGACAACTGACAACAAATATGCAAAAACTACTTCTTAAGTTTTCTTAGGCTTTTGGGCTGTAGGTAATCATATATCCCTAAAATTCGCGAACAAGGAGACTAAGGTTCTCTAGAAAGAGTTTATTGGGCCACCGGCCGTTCACAGCACACAGAAAACCAAGAAGACACCCCAGGACAAGCTGAAAAACAAAAACATCTCATATATATTTTTTTTCTCATATATATATATATATATACATATATATATATATATCATGTTGACACATGTTTTTAAAGCTGTTTACGGGATATTTACGCCTTTTTTTACCGGATACTTATGGGTTTTGGACGGGTTAGCAAAACCAGGTTTTCCTCTAAAAGCAGGTGTTCGGTGCTTGTCCCGCAACCCACTTTTTTTTCAGAGGAAGCCATAGGTTGATCTACCCACGCCTCTCCACGGATTGGCACTTCTCCAACTCCCCCGCCAGTCCTGGCCCGAAAGCCACCAAGACCAAGCCCAAGCGTGGCTAAAAGTGGTGGAAAAACGCTTGAGGGAGCCCCACCAGGCTGCCCCTTCCCCAAAAATCACCTCTTTTGGACATTTTGGTGGATTTTTTGGGCATCTCAGTCTCCAACTGGAACAAAGTCACATGAAAATCGTGGAATCAGATTGCAATGGTCGGTTTGGAGCATTCTCTGTATCTTGAGAATCTTGAGAATGGACATGAGCTTTGGTTCGGGCAATAGCCTCAATTCAGCACATGGGAATGAGTCAAAAACTGGTGCGCTCGAAATTACTAGATGAGTAGTAAAAATCCCGGGTCTGAAACTTTAACAAACTGCCAAAAAACATGAATGCCAGGCGTGCATGCCTGATCTCACTTTTACACCACGTCGGCTTTGGTTTCTGCAATGATCCGATCCAGTTTGGAGGGCAGCGTCAAATGGTGTGCTCCTGGGATGTGTGCCTTTCCCAGGGTCGCCAGAACTAAGGGGCCGTTCAAGCCACCAGGCGCGTACTCCACGGAGGTTTGGTGGATGCTTCTGATGTTGCGGGCAATGATGACGTCCCTTTCAAAGACAATGACGCGATGGAAAACATCATACTCAGACTCTGGGCCCAACCAATCTACAAGCTCAGGTGGCATTGGCGGTTGGCCCAACATCTTATCTTGGATAAATTCATAATCAAAAATCTGTCTTAGTGACTCATGCGGCACCATCTTCTCACTGTTGAGCTCACAGAGCCATGCTGTTTCCAAGATCTCACGCCGCAGCACCCAGGGAATGTCTAGCAGTCCACGATGGAACATGCGAAGGAGCTTGCGTTCTGGCACGCCAAGACCGCGGCCAGTCTCCTTTCCAGCCAAGAAAAGGCGAATCAAACCAAGTACCCTCTGGTGAACTAACATAGCAATGGAAAATGGCTATTTATAGTGGATTTTCCCATTAAAAATGGTGATTTTCCATAGCTATGTTAAATTACCAGAGGGTATCTCAAGTATCTTCGCCACCCGCGGGAACCGCCGATGGAGTCGACGCCACATTCCCGGGCCTTGCGCGGCTTTGTAGCGTGCATTGGTGATGTGAATGTCACGATCCACCAAATAGCATGGCTTCAGAAAGCGGTAGGCCTCCAAGAAGGCCATCATCATTTCAATGCCCATTTGGGGCGAACGTGCACCATCAGAGCTATGCTTGCGCAGTTCTTTCGCCATGTCCTGGCGCAAAAATGCGCGTGTGCCTCGGATGCTTCGAGCTTCCTCCAGCAAGCCAGCCCTTTTCACACGAGCATCACAGAGCTCAACGCAAACAGCGTCCGGATCCATGGTTTGGATAATCTCTTGAACAGCCTTGACACTTTCAATCTCTATATGGTTGACTCCCAGAAGAATCACCAAAAGGCCGGAATCTGGCACCTGTACAACTTGACATTTCTGTTGTTCAAGCAATCCACGGTTCTTCTTCAACTTCTCCTGTGCTTTCTTGACTTGTTGCGTTTTGAATCGCAGCACTCGAGAAGGCGAGGAAAATGTCCGTGCAACGGCACGTGTGAAGAGCCGACCAGTCCAAGGGGATGCCCTTGAAGTGGCAACTGATATTTCAGAAATCATTGCCTTGATGATTTGAAATGGCTCGGCTTTGGATGCAAGTTGACAACAGAACCAAGAGAAATAGGATGAAATATGAATACTAGAACCATTCAGAACGCTGGCTCTGCCAATTGACGGCCATGACACACATCCGTCAAAATGGCTCCGAAACACCTGATTAAAGACAAACAACTGAAACCTTCAACCAACAAAAAACTCTGTTCGACTCCAGAAAACTCAAACCCTTTCCACAATCAAAACATCAGCCCCTTTCGGCACGTCATCCCGCAGCGTCGCCACACCTTTCTTGGTCTCGGTGAGTTCCGTGTGGCTCCGCCAGAGGCGCTCCAGCTGCTGCTGATGATCCACCTCCGAGGTCTTCAAGGCCTGACTTGCACAACGATGGAGGGCTAGACAGGTGGATTTACGTGATGCATACTAGGTGTATATCTACATCATTCTATATCGATATACCTCCACTTCAGATTGTCAAATTGTGATCAAGAAGGATACATAACGTTTCAAAAAAAAAGAATTTATGGTGACACATATCCATTTATTATCCATTTATGTCCATTTATGGTGACTCATTATAGCAATGCTAATGAGTGAGCATATGTAGACGGCCCACAAAAGCCGCCGCCTCGATCCTGCTGGACGCGTCGACGCTTCGGCGCTCCAACTGCTCCTGGACGGCGAGGGCGTGTCCCAGTGGAAAATATCTGCTTCAATGATGTTTAAATGGTACCCTCTGGTAAACAAACATGGCTACCCTCTGGTGAACTAACATAGCAATGGAAAAT
>Ga0126342_10013020_pt1 | contig 14776 bp, 13 predicted proteins | sample Cyp1metagenome_FD_92528 | JGI IMG/M metagenome (GOLD analysis project Ga0126342, IMG submission 92528) | Coral microbial communities from Lord Howe Island, Old Settlement Bay, Australia - Cyphastrea 1 metagenome | ecosystem: Host-associated > Invertebrates > Cnidaria > Coral ... | reverse complement strand
CGTCGGACTCACACTTGATTGCTGTGTCAAGTTTCAAGACTGCACTGCACTTGTTGTCGCCATGATGAGAGAGTTTGGAAGAGTTTGTGAATCAAAATGCTCATGGTGAAGGCATTTTTCTTGGTTGTGAGAATCCATGTGCCCCTAAGATATTGTAGCTACTCGTGCTCGAAGCTGTTATCCGCAGCGACCAGCAGTACAGATGCCATGCCACTGGGATACTCGTTGGCTGCCCTTTGGCCGGCTCACCTTTGGCAAGCGCTGAGGATACACAGCTTGATATCTATGGAGTGGAGTTGCAAAGGCTTCTCAACGAGGTTGTTCTAGCTCGTGACGGATCGCTGTTGCAAATTGACGCAAGCTTCGTGCGCTGTGGTGATTTGTGATTTGTGAGTTGTTGTGGATATTGTTTAACTTCGGTTTTGGATTTTGCACTGGACTTGACATGGGACGATCTGGGACTGAATGGTTTGTTTTTGGGTGAATTTGCACGCAGGACCACGTTGACCGACTGTCAGGGACGCGTGCTCACGTCGTTTTGCAAGGGTCTGCAGTTTATTGTTCATCTGATTTTGTGACATCGGTTACCTGTCATCACTGCGACTGCAGTCAGCATATGCTATTCAAGTTTGCCAGGTGATTCCGGACTCCTCAAGAAGGGAAAGAATTATGCCATGGCTTATGGATTTTCATTGCGTCGGTTCATCGCTAGGTTATTGCTTGTCTACCCCTAAAGTGTTTTGGGTTTCTTCCAGATGATGACATGAGCCACCGATGAAACTTTCTTCGAGGTATGTCTGAGGCTGAAACAGTTTTTGAAAGGGTGGGCAATTGATGGGAGAAAACGCCTCGTGTTTTGGGGACCAATGACTTGCGAGCTCTCTGGATAGGACTCAAATATTCGTGTCTGTGGGTTTCTTGGTGGTGAGTTTCCTGCAAACGCTCCTCTGGATAGGAGCATACAGTGTTGCAACCGTGGTTGGTTTTAGTTGTGGATTCATGCAGTTTTGATTGGATTGTGTCGTTATTGCATAGCCAGATGCTTTTCAATATCCCAAAACGATTGTCTCGTAGAGTCCACTGTGCACTTCTCGATTGTCGGAAGAGGTTCCTCCTGCGGATGTCCGTGGTGTGCCTGGGGCTACCGAGGAGACTGTGCTCCTGGTGGAACTGGAAATGGTTTGGAAGAGAGGGAAAATGCTGAAGAAGGTCCTGACTTGAAGAGGACGCAAGGAACAGTTTATTCAGGAGACCCTGGGGACGTGCGCGCTGGAACTGAGACAGGCTGTATTGGCACTCAGTGATTCCAATGAGTTGCTGGGTGATCAGCAATATGTTTCAAGTCAATTGGAGGCTAATCACCGGAACATGGACCATGGCCTTGAGCAGCTCAATCAGCCCATCAAGGCTACCCATGATGGGATCCACTTCTATGCTTCACCGCTCGAAGGTTCCAAAGAGGAAATGAAGAGGTATTGTGGAAACTTCAGGAAAAATGCCGCGGTCCAGAAACGCGGCGCAGACTTTGTGCGAGCCTGCGCAGTCGAAATGCACTTCAACATGTCACAAGAACCGCTTTATACCAAAATTTACTGTACAGGAAAAATGCCGCGGCCCAGCTGGAGCACCCTGATGAAGCACCGGCCTTTTTACACTTACCGTAAGAAACCTCAGTGTGGACACACTGTTGATGGCATATGGTTCATTTTTATAGGAGTGATGTCTGACTAGTGGGAGGAGGAAGGATTCGTTTTGAAAATATTGTTGTCTACTTCAACCATACATTTTGTTTGAAAATTAGTACATTGTAGACTAGTGTTTTCAATAGATAATGCATGATTACAAAAATTTTTGTTTCTTTCAACCTATAAGATTGTACAATGAAAAATTGGACGTTTAAAATGAACATGTCTGTTCAAAGGAATACCACCATTTCGTCAGGAAATGCTGTATTTGTGGCATGCAATAGTTGCCAAAAAAATTAATGCGGCATTCTACAAAATAGTATTTGCTTCTTCCAAAGGACAACGACATCCTTCTTTAGAGGAATCTTGTCGTGAGGGATACAATATTGCCTTTTTGAAGGAGCAAACGCTTTGAGACAAACATATTTTTTGTACAACAAAGTGTTGCTTAAACAATCCATTTTTGAAAACAAATGTTTTATGTTAGATATCACTTTTAGTGATTCCAGGTTTGAAGAGCACGAACCAAACCTTTAAAGATAAGGAACCAAAACCTCGGCATACCAATAAAACACTAATCCAATGGAGTGCCTGCAATGTGGGTGATAAAACGGTTTTTACGATACGTTTCTCCGATGGCCCAGTAGCCCAAATCAAATTCAATGACTACATCAATATAAAATGTGGAGGTGTGAAGACTGTGCCAATGGATGTTTGTCAGGGTGAAAATTTCTCCCAGGAACCCAAACATCAACAAAACAGAAAACAAAACAAAATGAACAACTGACATTGTTAGACTGACAAAGTGGCAAAACCCCCGAGAAAACAAACAAAAAATCGACCCATAGAGAGGGTCTGAGAAGCTGGACAGGGGACATGGGGTGAGTTTTTTTTTGTTTTTGTTTTTTATATGGGTTCACTTTCGGTTGAAAGTAACATTTCAAGAACTCGTGAAGTGAACGTAGATGAGCAAATGGAGGCGTTCTGATCAGAAAGGGCAAAAAAAACACGCATTGTTACAATATGCACGTCTCCATCCCCCATGGGTACCTCTTCTGAAAAACAAACCCTCAAATCATCAGTTGAAAAAAAAAACATCGTCCCAAGTCATCAGAACCCAATAGAAGTGATCATAGGTGCAGGCCTTCAAGGTCAATTCACAAAAAGGTGGCGCACTAAGTCTCAAACAACTTTGGGTATCTGGTTAAGTGACAATCATCGTGAAGTCAGATGCAGCATTGCAAACTCGAAGGATACATTGTGAAATTATCGACAACAGTCCAACTGAGTGCAATTGTTTTGGCCTTGGCAAGGATTTTTTTACAGATGACACCATCGAATTGTAACACTTTTCGTTTAAAAAAAAAAATCGCACCATCATCTCACTTGCAATTGCAAGTGAACAAATGGCAGAGCAGTTGGATGGAACAGATTTGGTGTTGCCATCGCAGCAATCCTCCGGAAGTGGTGAGTGAGTCCATGGGGCCATGGCATCCGACAAACGTCCGCTGCCCGAATGTGGCTTTGCAGTGGATTCCACCAAGAAAGGCGTTGGTCAACTCTGGTTGGGAATGGTGAAATGTACCCTCTGGTAAACATACAAAAAAAACTATGGAAAATCACCATAGAAATAGTGGATTTTCCCATTGAAAATGGTGATTTTGGTGATTTTCCATAGCTATGTCAGCCATAACCAGAGGGTCGTTTTTGGCGACTCATCTCATCAAATCCATGCCGATCCCTGCCAGGTGCTGTGCCCATCAAAGTGGAATCCCGCGCCAAGGGCAAAAAGGTGGCTTGAAACTCCAGGGCCGGTACGGCCGGGTTTCTTTGAGAAAATCCATGAGAATTTATGAAAATCTATGAAAATATGGGATTGTAGTGTGAAGTAACTTCAATGAAACCTGATTGATCACAAACAACATTTTGAACCAGTTTAAAAAAAAAAACAATTTATGGGTTAGTCTAAAAATAGGGATTTCCACCCGGAAAAATACTAAAATGGTTACACCCCAATTAAATAACCTAAGAGGTTTAATCGTTACCCGGGGTTGACATAATTTGGGATGGAATCACAAAAGAGATGGCGATGATTTGGGGTACGATGATGGAATGTTTCACCATTAACCTATGAATTTATTGTGGGGGATGATTGACCAACAAAATAATGAGTATAAATGATAACGATTAAGCGACGTTTACATTTTACATAGTATATCCAGTTCTATCCAGTATATATAAGCGATACTATATCATTTTCCATAGTATATCATAGTATATCCATATATATAGTATACCATACTATACCGTTTACATTTTCCATAGTATATCACTGGTATGTCGTAGTTTTGGATGTTTCATCTTCCGTTGCACCAGCGAATCAGAAACGGGAGGTGACAATCCTGAGCAATGTCAGGGGAGATGGTTCGTGGCACCCTCAGTGAAACTGTGGACGGATGTCTTCTATTTAGACTAACATTGAAAATATATCTATGTGAATGCGATATATACATACAGTACACATGAAAGTTCGATAAGGAGTCCCTTTCCGCCAGAAGCATCTGGCCTGGACCCAAACCGTGTTTGTCCACAGCTCTGAGGATGCTTTGTTCGACCTTGACCAGTTTGTTGGGCATAGGAGGCACTGTCCTGCACGAATCCGGGCAACAGCTGATTCAGTTGCAAGGCAGCCTGGGATGGGGTGATGTCTGAAGACTGATACCAAAAATGCTCATCCTACTGAGTAGGTGATATATCAAGTCGTAGACTGATAGAAAATGCGTGAAAATCCTCTCGTAGCGAGACCTAGTCAGGACTAAATTGATGGGTTTCTAGTCCAGAAAAGATGGTGATTGTATGATTTGGTTTCTATTGCCTTGAGCAGGAATATCAACAAGATATCCACAACAGATCTGCTTGTTGTTGTGTCCAATCTTTTCTTTTTGCCTATTGACTCGGGTCATTGCATCCCGTTTCCCTGAGATCTTCATACCCCCAGAAATAATTATCGTTTCTTGTTGGATCTACTTGTTACAATGGGCCCCATTGATATAAGAGAAGTAAAAAACAAAGAGTACATGCTGCCCCATCAAGATCCGCCAATGATGTAATCAATGACATATCTCTAAATCCCGCCCAAATCTTCGGATGCACCCAACTTGATTGGCCAATGAATACACTCACAATAAACATCAATAAACCATACTAGACCATTGTCAGCGAATGAAAAATCTCCATTGGCTGCTGTGCAGGTAGTCAGGAAGTGCGTGTTGTTGAAGCCTTGCGGCAGCTGAAATGCTTGAGAGGCACCTATTGGGGTGTCCACGGTGAGGGGCAATCCCACATTTAACTTTTCCGTGGCAGGATGAGTCTGGATTCAAAAGTAAAGATTTGGGACTCAGCTTGTGAATTCTTATGGAATTATATACATGGCTGCACTCTCGCAAATAGAAGGATTTTCTCAAAAAGTGGTAGGGATTCCATGACTATGATGATGATGATGATGATGATATTATTTCCAGACAGGTGTGAAAGAAGATGAGAAACCGAAGAAGCCGGCGAAGCAAGCGGAGGCAGCACATGAGCATTTTTGGAACAGTTCGATGAAGGTGAGCCAACAAAAAGGGGGAACATCATTTTAATGAGAATGGGGATGATTCTACAATCAATGATCGAGATATGTCAGAGGTCCATCTTTACTAGCCATCGATTCAATGTTATCCTGTAATCCCATGCCCCACCCCATGCATCCACCACTGTTTCTGGGCGGGTGTTTACAAGAGTTTATATAATACGAACCGGGGGGGTGTTGGGATTATATCAATTATTAGTGGGTAACCCCCATTAATCCCCATTAATCCCCATTAAACCCCATTCAATCCCACTAAATTCCATAAAACCCCAGTAAACCCCATTAAGTCCCATCAAATTCCATTAAATCCCAAAAATTCCCCCTTAATCAGTCAGGATTCGCAAAGATTTTTTTTCACCTCCGCCTGCGCAAGCTGCGCTGACAGGTTGCCTCACGGAATTGTGGCTATGACAAGTTCCTAAGACAGGACGGACTTGGGACTTGGGATGGGCTCCCGCGCCTGACCCAGAGCATTTTGAAGCGGTGTTGAAGTGTTGGAAGCGGAAATCCCATCATGTTTCCAGGCTGAAATTTGAAGCCAAATCTCTCCAAGGTGAGGATTCCAAAAGAAATGGTAGGTGTCTTCTAAATCCACTAATAATTCACTAAGCGTCCTTCATCATATTCCTCATGATGCCTGGCTATTTTGTGGTGGAATGCCTCATTTTCAATGGATCCGAGTGGCTTCAGGAGTCGAAGCCATCTTTAGCAAAGATGCTGGAGGGTGAGGCATACGCACCGAAGTGCTTACCGGGTGCTGAGTGTGGCTTGGACGGCTTGGTCATTTTGGCCCTAGATCAAGGTTTACATCTCCAGTCGTGGTGAGGTATCATATGTTATATATGTTATCACATGTGGGTGTCTGGAACTGTGATGGTGGAGTTATCCGACGTCATGGCAAATTTACAGGGGGAATTTCGATGATTCACAATGATATATATATATATATATGTACCCCATCTTTGAACAAACCCGAATCAACGAAATCAAGGTTTTCGATGGCACGGCTATTGGGTGTACTGCCGCGGCTGTTGCGAACAAACGGATGACGATGTCTGGGAAGAGAGCGCCCGTTTCTGCGATCCATCCCTTGACAGACCCTATAGTCACATGGCGCATGGCGCGTTCCCGGAAGCGTGGAGGGGCACCCGAGCTTTCAAGACAGACCGAAGGCTTTGGGAGATTCCAGGTGGACATCTATTCCAGTATTGTTGTTGCTATTCCCATGTGGATTGGTCACATCTCTGGTCCTACGTATTTCTCATTTTGGATGGTGATATCCGCAGTTCTTCCAGGTATCGCCATTGTCACTGAGTCCACTGAAGCTGAACAGATACAGGAAATCATGAATTTTATCCTCCAAATATGGAGATCTTCCTGCAAAAGAAATCATTTGAACCAATTCTGAGATATCAAGTGCCTGCTAGAAAATTGAGCCCAACAAAGTGAGTTCCCAGCCGCAACGCTTGAGGTGAGGAACAGTTGGTTGGCGCGCCTCGACGGCCGACCAACGTGAGCCAATTAGATGAGTACTTGAGGAAATTGGGAATGCTGGCTGAGGCGCCTCTGCTTGGCGCAAGATGAAGTGCAGCGGGTTTAGGAATTCATGATACCCTCTGGTGAACTAACATAGCAATGGAAAGATCCACCATTTTTTATGGGAAAATCCACTATAAATGGCCATTTTCAATTGCTATGTTAGTTCACCAGAGGGTACCTTTGGGATTTTCCAGATGGGGGAACCTTCAAATGAGAGCTTTGAGAGAGATGAAGAGGGATTGTCATTGAAAAATGATGATCGTGCCGACGAAACGTGTGATCTAATTGCCCAAACTTCTTGAACATCCAGCAATGGAATCAAAAGAGCAAACCATAAAGTCAAATCCAAATCCATCAACATCCATCAAAGTTCATCATATATATATATATATAATTTTTCATATATTTCTACCATTTTCTTCAATTCCTGCACCTTTTTTTCCCATGCCCAGCATCCCCAGGTGGGTGAAGCTGCTCTCACCTGGGGCCTTCGCAATCCCACGTGGCCGTCGCCCTTGGGCACGACCCTGGCGGAGTATCGCCGCGCGGCGCTGGCGCCGGGCGCGAAGCTGCTGGAGATGGAGCCCAGGCGACCGGAGAAGCTACGGAGCAACTCGAAGACGCCCAAGGAGAAGGTGATTTGGGGCCGGTGGATGGTGGAGGTTGGGTTAGGGATGGGGGGTTGGGGATGGTTGGGGATGGTTGGGGATCTATGAATATTATTGCAGTTAGTGTTAGTGGAGGATGGGCAATGGGAGGGGGGTTGGGTTTACCAAGTGCCTAAGTTTTGAAACAAATGGTTGGGGATCAGGAGCACTCAGAAAGTGATGGTGGGGGGGGTTGGAGGGTTGGGTGATGGGGATTGAACAAAATTGGGAACGAATTTTCAGGTCTTGAACACCACCAACCACCCATGTCTTGGTGAATTGTTTCAGGGCCGTTCCACCCGGAGTTTCGTGGGTCTTCAACTTACCCTGGGACGAAATGGATCGTCCTGACAGGTGAAAGCTAGTACTCTGCAGCCAGCCAGTCGCAGCAAATCACAGCCGGTGGTCAAAGTGCCGCAAGAAGAGGGATGTTGCCTGGTGTGAAAATTTTCAGATTCACTGATTAATCCCGTCCCCCTATGCAACATTAAACACCCCACGATGTGTTTTTATCCCCCAACAAGACATGGTTTCTGGGGGTCTTTAATATTTAGGAGGATGGGATTAAATCTTTTCAGCCACGTTTTCAAACTGCCACTCTTGTGTGAAAGCTGCTAAACAGTCCGCTTACGCAATGTTGGATTGATTATTGAGTTTGCTTCCAGATGAACATTGGTTGGCCAATGACAAAAGAACACTCATCATTTCAGATCTATTGGAAGATGGACGTCTGATGGGTCAATTCAGTTTTTTTTTTTTTTTTCGGAAGGTCACTGATTCTTAAACAACCCCACTTTGATTAGCGATTAGCCCTACACATTTTCATCAAATAGGGGAATTATATGTGCACACACACATATATATAATTATATATATATATATATTCTACACACTAATAAATAGACCTCTGAATTGGATTGACATTTCGTGCTCTGCTAAACATTATAATGTTCAGATTTCTTTAACAACCTCAATTTGATTCTTCAATATACCAATCATCTGCGGATATTCTCGATTTGATTGGCCAAGTAATGTACCCGCAACCATTATGAACCATGATCAACTATTATCAGTCATTATCAACCATCAAAAACCATGATAAAGCATTATCAACTGGAGAAGCACCTTGATTATTAAATAAGATATCATAGTAAATGTGCTATCCTCAAACCATCAGCACCAGTATCTTCACTTCATATATTTGATTGGCCAAGTACAAACGAACCATCAAAACCCATCACAAACCATTGTAAAGCATCATAAACCACAATAAACGGTCACACACCATTGCATTACAAATAGTTTAACTGGAGAACTCCCCACCATTGGTTGCCCTTGACTGCTAGTGCTTCCAGGTTTTAGGTGTCCCGTATGCCGCTTGGCTGCGATCTTTTTGTTTTTTTTTCCGGTGGGGTTGAACGGCATTCACCAACCGATAGACGGATTTTTGAAGCCATATAATTTAACTGAATCAACACATGGATGATTTACCTTTTGTTTGAGCAAACATGGGGATTTGACTGATTTAATTAATGTAACTCTCATGAAGCCAGGTGTACTGCTCTTGGTTGATGGTTTAAGTCTCTACTTTTTACTTCCATCAAAAAGAAAACTTGGCATGATGATCCCGACGATATTATATTCAACATTTTTGTTGGTTATATCATATCCCTCATATTAGATCTATTTGTTGGCTATGTTCCCATCATGCTATTATATGTATGAAGTATATACATAGTCATCCTGGAGTAGATAGACTATTTGTATGACGTATGTGTCCAAAAATCATCACTAAAACGGGAATGTTTGCAAATCCCATATTCTATCTACTTCGGGATAAAGGAATCCCCAAGCGAAAGCACGATTCCCCAGCACCAAAGGGTCACTGCTTTCGCAACCCAGAAGCTGGGGGACGAACCTACCGTCCATTTCGGTACCAAAAAACACTGGGATCACTCGGCTGAAAAGCTTGGGCACCCATCCCGCTATCCCAAAGTGCCTTGAAATTCCAAATGGGTATGGGTCAAAATTAGGTACCCCAATAATTGGATGGTTAATACTAAACTAGACATTCACATCTGTGGTCCCACATCGGTCTTCCATTTTCCAGGTCAACATCACTTTGCGCTCTACAAGACCTTGAAGGACCACATGAAGTTGTCCCACAACCAGAATGCACCGGCCAAAAATTTGGTCGCCTACAGCCCGCCCAAACTGAAGCCACGTACTGCGGTGTCAAGGGGTACCTCAGTGCCGCGAGCCGTGAAAAGCACGGTGAGGTGGGGTCAAAATCGAAGCGAAAGCATCAGGTGCAAAGTGGAATCGAAGGCGGGTCCATGTGATGAAGCTTGGGTCCAAAATGGTCCAAAATTGAGCACGTCCAACCCATCACAGGTAAGCAACCATGCTTCATGTCTATTGTGTGATGCCAAGCTCCTTGAAACCAAGTTGAAACGCAGTCAAGTTGCCATCAGGAAAGCGGACCCTTGGACGATCGGCCAACTTCTTCGGCATCTGCGCCTCGAGAACCGATTGAAGTCCCAAGGGTCGAAGAGATTGAAGACCTCGGAGATATCGAAGAGGAATTTCCCCAGCAGACGCTCCTTGAGGATGCTGAGAGGGAGTTCCCATCTTTGGATTGTTGTGTCTGTCAGCTGGCGCACTTGGCATTTCTTTCTTCCGCTGTTCCCGAAATCTCAGAGGGATGAAGTGTTTGATGAACTCATATTTCCTCCGTTTTCTCTGGAGATATTGGAATTTGGGACTTTTCATTGGCATACACCGTTCTTGTGTAAGTCTTGATGCACTAAGCTGAATCTTGTCGCGACGCATGATTTCTATGGTCGGGGGGATTCCTGTGTCTGCACAGGTCAAAAGAGATTCAGCTTTCAGATGCTCCAAGAATTCCAGGAACATGTGGAAAACTGCATCAACAATCCTCCAGCCACCCAGTTGTGGCAAGAATTTCCTGTATGTCAGGTGGGGGTGAGTCGGGCGACTGGCGATGACGACGCGAATTTTGGTGATTTTGGACGAATGTTTGGGGGCATATCAAGATCTGAGAACAACTGGCAAGTAATTGAGGTTCAGCCGGTCACTGGCTTATCACCAACAATCAGCCGGAAAAATGATGAAGGATGTAGATTTCACTAGTAACTGGAGTGTATGCTGTGAAATTCATGGGGAGTCGACCCAGTAAAAATTGGAAAATGCAGTTCACCCTTGAAAATGCTGGGGATTCATCAGAAGTGATGGGAAAAAAGTGGGAATTTCACCCAGAAATCTCACCATGATTTGGTGAAACTTGGTGCAGGAGAAATTTCATCCAGATGCCATTGAAGCACATGTGCGATCCTGTTTGGATCGAGTCGAGGTATGGGGATGGAGGGTTTGGATGGAAACACTATGAGAAGTGTGGAGTAAAATCCATTAACTGGTACTAACTGGTACCCTGTTTCAGATGCCTTAGTCGACATGTTGGGGTGTGTCCTAGGCTACGTTTTTCTGCTCCTGCACAGTTTGGTACATGGTTCACCATCCAAAAACCTTGCGGAGGTAGGGGGTAACTCTCTCTCTCTCTCTACTTGGGGTGACACTTCAGCAGCTCCATTTGGGTTTGTTTGAAACTAGGCTACCCCCATCTGTGGTTTAGAACATCATTATCCCGAATGCCATTTTTATAGAATTAAATAGATCTACTATAAATAGGGGGTCGAATCCCTGATTTTTCAAGCCAAGTGGATATTGAAAAATCATACAAGTGACATCCGCCATATCCCCAGTATCTCCACATCCCCAGTGACATCTTCGCAGGAAAATGTGGACGATGGCGAAGACAGAGCCTTGGCAGGATCAGCATGGTAGACAGGGTACCATAGCAGTTACGCAATAGATGAATAGACAAATGAATACTGTAACTATATGATACATGGATACATATGTTACATGTACACTACATATGTATAAGTACATACGTGAGATATACCGTATATATGTATATATACCGTATATATATATAATATTATATTATATCTAATATTATCTACATACACATACCCGATTTTTGCACACAACATTGGCTTCATGTAAAGATTCCATGGCGGCAGGTGATGCCAGTGATGGCATTGCGGGCCATCCTGTGGACCTCCAAGGTGGGGAATGGGAGACAGCTGGTTTGATGAGAGATCTAAGCAACCAAAATGGCTGGGGAATTGGGATTTCTTGGAAGAAATATGTATGTTATATATATATTATATTAATATCTATTATATATATATGGAAACTCAATGGTGTATGACCATCAAGCATTGGGTAGACTGTTTTTCGATATTATCCCATCATTTCCATTCTATCTCTAGGGATATATCATGATATAAGCAACAAACACCGGAGGATTTAACCAACAAACATGGGGGATATAATGGGATCTATACACGGTTGTAGTAATCAACAGTTCGAGATTTGCGTCCGGAACATGAGTGTTTTACACAGCCCAAATAGGGATTTCACTATTTCACCATCAAACGAACTGATTTACCCGTGATGAATATGGATTTGTAAAGTAGCGATAAGTTTTAAGAGGGCTGGGTGGTGTCCTGTTCAATAAGAAGGACTTCGTTTGAGAGATTCTTGCCGTTATTTCCACCGTATGTTTCGTCTTCCCCAAATTATTTCAAGAGTCTTCACTCAACCAGGTTTGTCCAAAAAAAAATGGAAGTTCCCCAACATAGCCATTTTCTTCTGAGTACACTCATGACACCCGTCTTTTTGACCCACGAAAAAAACTGGCCCGGCTGCAGGCTACCCGGTGGTTCGCGTGGTGCAAGCCTTTCAACCGGAGATCGACGACACGCAGGTCTCGGTGGTGAAGGGTGACCTGTTTTTGCGCTTGTGGCAGCAGCCGACTGAGGACGGGCACATTGTCATGTTGGGATGATCAGGTGGCTAGTGCTGAAACACCAACCTGGAAGTGGAAAAACAACCTGATTCAATGGAACACCATGGAAAACCCACACACACAAGAGACCCATAGAAAACGCATAGAAAACCACGGAACAAATCATGGAAAACCCAGTAGAAATGGTGGATTTTCCTCGATTTTCCAGCTTTTTTGTTGGTTCTTCGGTACGGATCGAGGTAGCCCCCGGTCCCCGGTCCCCGTCTCGTAACGGTGGAGGAGGGCGGCTACTGGGCCTGGGGATGCTTGGTCACCTGGGAACGGAACGACTACTACGGCGTGAAACTGGGCTCCTTGGGCTGTGAACAACATGATCCATGGATGATGTATATTAAATATATATTATAATGTAATTATATTATGTATTATCCATCGTTATGAATCATTTTAGATGTTAATTTTTGGGCTTTGCATTTTTGTTTTTTTTTTGACACCCCCCGTTGAACAGCAAGTTGTTTGGTAGATGTTAAAAATTTCCCGGCTGGTTGATCAGATTTTTTGGGGATTCTGCTGGGACATGTGGCATTTTTTGGTGTTTTTTTGACACAAGATTGATGGTTGTTGAAGATCATATCATATCCCAGACAGTGGTTGGGTGATGTTCAAATGGAAAGTTGCAATACTTTAATTTATCCAGATATGCATCTCACGTATCGGATCTATTCATGTTGAGATATTTTGAGCTGCTTGGCTTGATTGGAGGGAAAATATCCAAGTTGGCGGGGAAAACCATATTTCCTGTGAAACTTTCCTTGAATCAATGAATGAATATCAATATTCATGATATTCTCAATCTATATCAATTCTACATAATTCTACATATCATTTCCCCATTTTTTGATTGGAGAAACCAGCACTTTGGTTGGACAGACCCAGCATTTTGGTCCAAGCCTCCAACTTTCGCTGAGGATACGTCCCGCGGTCGCACCTGGCTGAGGAGCCCCTTCCGGTGGCAGAGACTCCAGAGGCGAATGTGGCGGAGCTAACATAGGAAGGTCATCTCTAGATCATACATCTATACCCGGTAACCGTTTTTTTTTTTTCAGTTTTTTTTTGCATATAGATGGATTGAATTTCTCGATATAGATCTGCTTTATATATATATGAGCAGTGCAGTGCGAAGGTCTTCGCTATCTCCTCGCACTCCGCCAGGTTGAGCCTGTTCGGAGATGGGGAAGGCGTTGAGGACGGGAGTTGACCAGGGATTTCACCAGGGATATGACCAGGGAAGTGGGTGTTTGAAACATGGTTATGGGTCAAAACCCTGGTATCCTACACAAAAATAGCTGGTGAATGGATGGTGATTACCCCAGTCATATGGTAATTTCATAGGTTTCGACCCATCTCCACATAACGACAATAGAATGCTTTATGAGCATTTTCTAAAAATGACACTTGCCATTTTCTAAAAATTTTTGGACGAAACCATGATGCATTTCGTTGAGACTTGTGAGGATCAGATCCCTTTGGCCGTACATTGGGGTATCCTCCATTTCTGGACCAACCAACATGGAAATTATGATATGTCCCCAAAAGGAGTTTTCCATAAGCATATTATGATATACTGTACCATAAACATAATGGAGATTATGAGATATTGTAATAAGATTTCTTCATCATGAACGATTATTGGATAACTAAGTATATGATTAATGATGTGAGAATAAATATATAAGAATGACTATAACTAATATTGATATATTCCAATGATCATTGGAATATATACCCAACCAACCTCAATTTGTTTGTGCTTCTTGCAGACTATCCACTGAGCTGGTGTTTTGGAAGTCTTTTTTTAACGGCTGGATCCATTGGGTTACAAACCCTCCAGTATACAATCCAAAGCTTGCGATTGGAAATCGTTTTTTTTTTCCAAGAAAATGATCTATGGATGTAAGGAAATGGTAGATTTTTCATAACGATCTGAGATGACTGAGATGCTTCTAGGGTATAAACCCCAAAGAAGTGGATGTTGAGGGATGTTGAATAGAACATATTGGACGCCTTTGATGCCGCGGTATCAACTTGGGTAGGGGAAATGGCCGGTTTCAGACCCTGAAACTTGAAACTTGAAAAATGAGTGGTGGCATGTGATAGCCATTTTGCGTCACAAACGAAATCTCATTTCTGGATAAACATCATTGACATATACAGATACATCCCCATTTTTGGTGGTGAAACCCAAACTTTTGATGAAAGCGGTCACTTGTGATGGCTATGTCTAAGTAAGGGCGGCGTAGTTTACGCAGCGTAGAGCATAACAACAATGCGCAACAGCGGTCGAGTCTGAAAAGTGAAAGGGTTGAACCAAAAGGTG
>Ga0126342_10013019_pt1 | contig 14777 bp, 18 predicted proteins | sample Cyp1metagenome_FD_92528 | JGI IMG/M metagenome (GOLD analysis project Ga0126342, IMG submission 92528) | Coral microbial communities from Lord Howe Island, Old Settlement Bay, Australia - Cyphastrea 1 metagenome | ecosystem: Host-associated > Invertebrates > Cnidaria > Coral ... | reverse complement strand
ATGTATGTATGAATGTATGAATGTATGAATGTATGAATGTATGAATGTATGAATGTATGAATGTATGAATGTATGAATGTATGAATGTATGAATGTATGAATGTATGAATGTATGAATGTACGTACGTATGTAGGTAGGTAGGTAGGTAGGTAGGTAGATTAGGTAGATTAGGTAGGTATATCTGTACATTTCTACGTCTGTACGTGTGTATGTGTCTATATGTAGATGTTCACGTGTGTATGTGTGTCTGTGTATGTATATGTGTACGTGTACGTGTACGTATGTGTATACGTGTATGTGTGTTTGTGATTGTTTGCGTATGTGTGTGTGTGCATGCGTGCATCTATGGATGTATGGATGTCCATCAGTGATTGTGTGCACGTACCCTGGCATTTCCGGCTATCTGCAGTCTATCTGCAGTCTATCTGCAGTCTATCTGCAGTCTATCTGCAGTCTATCTGCCTACAAACTGTCTGTGCGCCGCCTGCAAGCTGCTGCTCTCTAAGTCCCATCATATGGGTGTGTCTGAAAATCGAGGACTCCAAAATTTGATGATACGTTCAATGAGTATCATCATTTTCCGATTAAAATTGCCATTTTGGGGTCCCCATTTTCAAACACATCCATCATCCAATGTCTAGTATGAAACCAAGGCAGTTGCGAGCTCTGCCACTGTCGCATTGGCATTCTCTCTTTGCGCTGCCGCCAGCGCAGCCGCACCGCTTGCTCGGATGCCTTCACGACTTGGCGACTAAGGAAGCAGTGGATCACTTGCTCAGTGGAAAGCGACAGAGCAAATGAAAAGAAACTCCATTATAGTAGGAGAAACTATAGTGTCGTATAGTGTCTTAGAGTGTCTGATAGTGTCGGATAGTGTCTGATAGTGTCTGCTAGTGCATGGAAAAGGAAAAGCTGGCGCCTGCAGTCTGTCCACCTCCAGAAGAGGAACCACCTTCAAACACTTCAAATTGACTTCGAATGCATATAGAAATCAGGGTTGATTGCTGACAACAAGCAAAGTTGACGCTTGAATTTAGCATTCGGAAGGAGGTACCCTCTGGTCTCGACATACAACGCACGAGATCAATCTTTCCAAGGAGGCTTCGTTTGAAGTGTTTTGAAGTGGTGTTCATACCGCGCGAACGACAGCGCGTCCGTGTGAAAATCATTCCAGATCAACGCATCAATGTTTTGTACTCCACAGGAAATCGGGCAGTGCTACTGAGAATTGACTGAAGTCATCTAGCTCCAGTTTTGAAGCACACGGTGACGGACTGGCGAGGTACAACAGTACAACATGTCTCGCTGTCGGGCCAACTGACCTGCCAACGGACCGGCCTGCCAAGGTCGCAGCCTGACCTGCTAATACAGCCTGTGTTGCTGCGTCCATGCCGGCAATCTGCCCGATATATGCAGCAGCCAGACCAGCTGTTGTTGCATCCTCAGCGCCCCAGCTGTGTCTGTGTCGTTTCAATCGTCAACAACCTGTATGACTCACTGAATCTCACTGTATGACTCACTGAATGTGGATTGAAACATGTGCCATTTGAGCACTGGCCTCCAGCGTGGCAGCACTACCCGAGCTATCCGCCACAGCAGCAGCAGAGGCGGCCACAATGGCAGCAGCGACCTCTTCCTTGCTGGATGTAAATTGAATGTGGCCAACGACATGCAAGCAATGCATCAACGCAAATGTGGATACGTGACGGACGGAGAAAGGACCCAAGCATGCATTGCTCAATCGAAACAAAATTCATCTGTCTCTCTCCCAACCAATCAAAGTATACTTTCGAAGCAGAGGAGACAAAGCTAATATCAAAATATGTCCAAATATCATGTTATGCATGTCACGTTAAGCTTCATCGCACGCTACACCAAGCTTCTTGGGTCATTCCGCTTCTGTTTCCTGAAGTAAGGGCAGCCTGTGCTGCTGCCACCGCTTGTTGCTCCAAGGTCATGCTCTGCTGTTCCGCCAAGGCATCTGCAGCAGCTGCAGCAACTGCTGCCTTCGAAGCGAGGAACTTCGGCAGGATGCGAAAAATTTGTATATACATACATCGTACATATATCATCATATTATATGTCTATATCTTGTATGATCTTATATCTATATACTTATCCATGGTGTATCTGTTCTTGATTCATGCTTTCTCTATGGTTTATCCATGTTTATATTCCATCATTCTGCTTCAATGTCACGATACACCACTGTGAAACGAACTCCTGAAGACTTGTCCAAAGGATGCCAGCTTTGTTTTGACACGAACAGAACAAAAATTAAGTTCCAGCTCAGAAAACTATCACCCCACTGACCTTTCGAAGCACCTTCCCACTGTTATGTGGTAATGATTTATACTATACAGTATATCAAACTCAAACAAAAATATGCAATAATATGTTGTCTCTACTGCTGAGGAGTGATGTGGCTCAGTGTGATACCCAGTTCCACGTTCCACTACGATCACTACGTTCCGCTGGCCAGTCTCTGGTCGCCTGTTCCGCAGGTGTTTGGCTTTCGTTGTATGGAAGCATCACAGTGTAGACGCGTCCAAGTGCTTGAGCTGCCTGCCTCGCTGCCTCCTGTCCAGCTCTGACGGTCAGGATGTTCAGTTCAACTCATCTGGTCATGTGGAAACTAAAGCTGCGATGTCACAATTCAAGCTATGATTTGCAGTGCTAGATATCTTCAAGAATCTTCAAGAACGGTATGTATGCCATCATTTCAACAACCTGCGGCTCACCAGCTCTGCCTCTTGCGCAACGCTGTTGCTGAGCGCAGCCTGCAAAGCAGTAGCCTTAGCTGGAGAAAAGAGCTGAATCACTGGACCATGCAAGTGCCATTTCATTCCTCATTGCTCCTGAAGAAAACAAAATATACCTTTGAATCCTTTGATCACTCTTGTGGATCGAAGATGGTTGAAAAAAAAAATGTCAACAGCCTTGCAACTAACTGTCCCGATCGTTAGTGGCAAAGAGATAAGCATTCGCCATCAAACTTCCAATTATGTAAAGATAATTAACAATATGTAAGACTTCGAACAAACAAAGGCAGTCATTGTCACTGTCACTGTCATCTGGACAAGGCAAAGAAGCCGCCGCTGCAATGGCAAGCTCCTCTGGAGTGGCTGTGCGAGTTGTACCTTTAAAAATGAACGGCAGCACATTTGGAGAATCAAGGCTAGGCGAGGTCTGCAACAAACTCTCGCAAAAGGGATCATAAGTGCAACAAAAAGTGAGAGACGTTGACTTTGACTGTCTAGGAGTGGTCTCTCGGCTATTCAAAACAATGCATCAGAATGCGAGTGTGCAGAATGCAAATGCATTATATAAATTTGCTATAAATGCAGCTAGGAGACTGCTCGTCACTGAAGTGGTACTTGTAAGTGTCATGCTCGTAGTGGATGTGCTTGTGGTGGAGGTGCTTGTACTTGTACTGCTGGTAGTTGATGAAGAGCTGGTCGTGAAAGTTGTGGCTGTAGAAGTAGTGCCAGTCCATGTTGCACTTGTTGTCCAAGAAGTTGATGTTGACGAAGTTGTTGCAGTTTTCGTAGTCTGCGTAGAGGTAGAAATTGTAGAAGTTGAGCTCGTTGTGTGAGAAGTAGATGTTTCAGTCTCTGAGGTGCTTGATGAAGTTGTGGTGACAGAGCTGCTTGTTGAGGTGGTGCCAGTCAAACTCGTTGAAGTAGTTGTTAGTGTAGTTCCAGTGATTGAAGTAGAGGTTGTTGTAATGGAAGTCGTGGTAAAGGTTGCTGTGGTAGTGGATGATACTGATGAAGTGGTAGTGTGCGTTGTGAGTGTGTTGGATGTAAGTGAAGTCTCAGTAGTGGAGCTTGTAGTCATGCTGGTCAAGGTGACGGTAGTGCTTGAGGTTGTTACAGAAGTTGATGATATCCTGGTATCATTCAACTGCGCAAGAGACCGAGGACTCTTGATCATTTCAGCAAGTAAGTAAGCCAGTCACAGCCCAAACCTTTCAACTATGAAATTTGGGTAGAGTCAGAGATTCGAGGAAGACATCTTGCAGCCATGTCTCGTGAGTGAAGTACTTGTGGTCAGAGATGTTCCTGTCGATGACACCTCGGGATTCAAAGGCAAGAATCACCTGGCACTTCCTGGTAACCCAGTACCAATCAAACAACAATGATACTCAATCCGTTCTTTGACAGCTCCAAACAACACCGCCAAGCATACCTAGCCCCGACTCTTGGACCAACACTTACCGGAAATCAACACGGTGATTTTCCGCCCCAAATAGCCAGCAAGCACTGCAAATACACCGAGGCAAACTCTATCACGCGCAACTGGAGTACAAACAGCTTTGCTGCAATTACAGTAATGTGCCCAGTCCGACTTGGAACATGTCCTTTTCAGAATCATGGTATCCGAGGGCACTTTGGATTCGCAGGCTTTATCTTGGAGCAAGAAACTTCTGAGCGCCGAGGGCTGAACTTTGTAACGCCATGTCACATGTCTGTTAGAACTAAACTCATGTTGGCTAGATACCTGGTGAGTGCAACACCTGCCAGCTTATTGGGCAAGCAAGCCCACTGAGGCAAGGGCTGTACTTGTTGAAGTTTCAGTTGCCCTTTCAGCAAAAGAGCGTCAATTGGCACATATCACATGATTTGCACAGATTCTCACCAAACGAACAGGCAACTTGGGACCAGGCGTGGCGCTGGTACTAGTAGAAGAGCCCACATCGTTGAATAGTAACGATGTGACAGCAGGTGTGCCGATGTATCCTTTCAGGCGGATGCATACGGGCTCTAGACTCTACACATTTGAGAGAAATCGCAAGACTGCACCTGCTTCGCTACCATGAGAGTTGCGGGCATAAATCATGACCTCGGCTTCCACGAACATAGAACATATAGAACATGGAAAATCCTGGACGAACTATAAACACAGTTTACTATAGTTTACTATAGTTTACTATAGTTTAGTATAGTTTACTATAGTTTACTATAGTTTATAGCAATTGCTGTGCAGTTCGCTTGCCACTTGACCAAGCCACATGATAATTGGCATCGATATAGACACCGCTGCCAGGACCTGGCGCTGTCGCACACACGGTGACGAGACATGACGAAACGTGACAAGACGAAACGTGACAAGACGTCGCACCTGCATCTATGACCGTCACTTCATTGGTACCCACTGGTACAGGATCTCCAAACGGCACTGCACCGGTGCCAGCCTGGAAGATTTGTGATGAGATGCTGCGACTGTGACACATGCTGCACAGGTACATGGCACATCATGACACATCATGGCACATGGTGGCACTGCATTGCTTGCCCAGTGCCTGATCAGCTGCTATGTATACCACATACTCAGTTGTGTAGGCAAGATCAGCGTTGCCGTCCAGTACCCACCTGTTGCACTTGCAAACTTCCGACTGCGATTTCCAATCTATTTGTGCAATTGTTTCCTGCATGAAGTGAAAAAATAAGAAAGAGCGTGGAAGTAAATGGAAGTTATTACTTTTGAAGCAGCAGGAGCAGGAGTGCAAAAATTAGCTGCAGATCATCATGAGCTTCAAGTTTCGTCCAAAAGCAACAAAGACAAGGGTACCCCTATGCCCTTCCACTGACTAAGGGCATCAAATAAAATCATGGTAACCAAACCCATTGCCTAGCAGAGTCTAGCATCGGCCCCATCCATCTGAGGTCTGTCATCCATGCTTTGAGGTGGGGCCTGACTGTTCCACTTGCATATCCCCCTTGTGCATCCTGGGCAACAGCGCCAACCAAAAGCTTTCATTCACCGCTGCAACCACCCAAAAGAATTACATGTCGTCTTTACCATCTTTACCTGGAAGGTTGTGTCTTTATCATTTCAATTTCAGGAGCAGTTGCTTGTTTTGATCTCTTCTGTGACACATCCACAAACCAAGTTGAACCAAAACTTACAGCCAACACCGACTGGTGCATCCTCGTCCGTAAAGTCAACGGAGCTGAAAGCAGGAGCTGAGGGCGCAGAGCCGCTGTCATCATACCTCACATCCATGTACTTCTGTGTATGGCCTCACAGCATTACAAGTAATGCTTTGATCAGACAAACAATTTTTTTCATATTCTTTCCCTGTCTGTGGCCGCAGCAGCTCCACATACGCAGCCACGCTGACGGGTCCTAGACTACCCTGCCATGGTGCAGAAACTGCACAGAACAGAGCGTGTCTGAACGAAAATAACGCAAAATCTGAATCCAGCAGCCTTCGATTTTCAAAGACCTGACCCCGCTGACATGAAGTTGACAGCTCGCCTGGACCATTGGATAGACAATAATCCAATTGGCCGGGAAAGAAGGATCATCCGTCCTTCGGGCAACCCAAAGCGCTCAAACTTCAAAGGGCTCGGACTCTGAGGCAGTCTGCGGCAGTCTGAGGCAGTCTGAGGTGCTGACTCTCTGGTCAAGCCAGAGATCGAGTGGCTGGCCGCTGGTGGGACCACCGAATCAGTTATCAGCCGCTTTTGGCCTACACGGATCCAAAGTCGGATTCCTTCATGCGTTCACTGCCATCCTTAGACGGCACCACACTGCTGCCAAGAGACTACCAGCAGTGTCGTACGACATGTAGATTGCGTACCTGAAAATGCTGCTGGTTTAATCCCTGGGTGAGGATTTCAAATGATTTGCAAAAAAAAACATGACATATATGAATCAAGTACAAGTCCTAGAATTGTTTCAGCACATCGACACAGCTGCGGCCAAACTTAGCATCGGCCACAACATGACCTGATGAGAAGAATATGAGTAAGTGTATGCGGTATACTCAGTAGACAACAATACCGATACACAAACCAACATTAATATATAGTGACTGGGAGACCGCGACAGCACTGCATATTCAGTATACCACCGCAACACCGGGAACACTACCGGCAACTGATAACACGATCTCCCCAGCTTGAGCAGAACACAGCAGGAACCAATGAGGACACAATCACAACGGGACAACAGGACGCCGGTATATCCACGGTATATCAACTGTATTGCACATTGGACATGGACACAACATCCAACAATTCTTTGACACATTCAAAGTCCTGGGTTACATCGTTCAGGAATTGCCTATTCGTGCACCTGTACATTCACCGCCACAACATCCATCATGTGACCACATCAGCAAGCGCCACAAAACTTGGCGCGACATCTAATGATCACGACGCCACAACACGTGGTTTGGACCAAGCCACAACATCCAGCACAGTATGACACAAACACATCCAAACACCACAATCACAAAATAGCAACCACGACATCTACCATATCACAATGACATTCGCACAAACCACCATAACAAGCCCAGGATTGGAAGTCAACATCAAGGACAAGGTGACGTGGGGGTCCACTGTCATCCATCATCCCTCAGAACAGAACTGGGATACCGGGACCCGACCATCGAACCAAGAATACCCCCTCCACAGGCTGCAATTCCCAAGCTCTGCTCAAGGCACGCCGTGATCTCAGCGGTGCTCAGAGGTGTCTGCCATCCGATCGACCCTGACGTGGAGAAATTCTCACAATGAGGATTTGTCTCAAATTGGGTCCCCACGCCAATTTTAGTGAAAATTGATGAAAAATGATAGTAAATGTTGATAAATAATATAAAAAATATAAATATGTAAGAAGTCCTCCATGGGTACCCAATTCAACCCAAGAAGTGGTCCGCCTGAAATGACTCCCGGAGTGGGGTCGCTATCCGAAAAGGTGACCTGAGGCGGTGGGCAGAAATTGGGAGTTCAAGCAATGCTTTTGGGAGAAGACCGCGAAGACCACGAAGACCAGTGGCTTCAAGGTACAACCAAAATGATCCAAAATGTCACTTGAAGAATTAAATTTACACTTTGAGTAGTCGACTGACGTGCCCGCCAGGGAATACAGGACCGTCGTTGTGCTGGTGACTGCAAGAGTGGTGACATTTGCAAGCTGGGAAAAGCGTGTAGGAAGAAATGAACCACAACAGTTCAGCAATGAAACTCACAGCAAGCCGGAATCTATGGTAAGACAATACATCCCCTGCTAACTCACACCACACCCGAAGCTTTTTACCAGAAGAAGCTCGAACTCCTCACACCTGAAGTGGAGGTAGTGGTTGGCAGCAAATAGACCTCGCTCTGCGCTCCGCTTAGAGGGGCCTGCAAGCATACTGTTGATCACAAGTGGCTGAAGGGAGGGAAATCGCGTGCCTTTCACAAGCAGATAGGTTCAAAATCTGTCAAAGCTGTTTTTACCAAAATGCCACCATAGCGAACTCAAGTTCCTTGCGAACAAGTTCGACCTGCATCACTGCATCGTTGCTGTCACGGCCCCGGAGTGACCTGACCAACGGAGTTTTTTGCCTTGACCACCAAGGCATTGGCACCGCTGAGCCTCATATGTCTTCAGTCTGCAAAAGTCTGCACCAAAAACTTTGTTCCAAGTCCCTGTCCAAATTCAAATGAATCAACATGAATCAACATCAATCAACTATCTATTTACAAGTTTATGAGTAGCTGACATGATCTCACTATCTCCAAATCACTGAGTGGCAGGCAATGTCTCTGGAATGGTCAACTGCCATGTGGTCACCCCAGCTGCAGTACCAATCGTCACAGTGCCCAAAGACCTGCTGATTTCGCAGGGAGCTCTCAGCATGATCAATCCCATTACCTGATTTGATAATTTGATGAATCACCAAAATCTGCCAATCAGCCTGTCTCATACTCCAACCCAGCCTTGAGAGCGTCCCACTGAGGCTGCCAGCCTGCAGTTGCAGGTTGAGGTGATACTAGCATCGTCATCACTGCTAAGATATGTATTTTCAGACTGAGACTAGCACGCAAAATTGCAAGCATTAACGCAAGACAGGATCATTTGCACTGTTTTCTGACAGAAAACGTCGTGGTGGAAGTTTTCAAGAGTTCAATGATGCCTAACGATGCAGTGGATGAGAATCCTATCTTCGTCTTCAGTGAGGGCAATGCTGCAGCTCTATGTACATTTCATGATTTATTGGAAGAATTTGGATGATATCTCTCACAGCGTCTGGACGTCCTCGGCCAAAAAGACTTCGAACTCATCTGCGAGTGCCCAGTCCTCCCAGGTTGACAACTTGCACAACTCGTTACACAACTCGTTGCACTGTTGGAGCCAGGCTTACCATGGCTTACCCAAGACACGCTCCTCGTACACTTTGGGGTAATCAGGTCCAGTAGTAGTCCTGGGCACCGAATCAACCCGAATCACCCCATAGCCCATAGTCCCATAGCCAGGTCTTCAAGTTCTGAGCGCCTTGCCAGTCCAAGATCCCTTCCACGTGCGTCCCAGTATTGGCCGGGTTTGTCTGATCCTGTTGCAAGACGCGCTTTAGTGATGTGAATGCTGTCAAGCAAGTGGCATGCATGTGGACAGAATCGTTCGCGACAAATCGCAACAAGAGAAACTTTAACCCACTCTAAACTTAGACGTTGAGAGATCTGATCTGGTGTACAAACTCGAACGCACATGATATAGCAGCTACGTTGACATGGAAAGTAATACACCAACAAGACTAGAACCCATCATCAGCAAAGCGGAGTGGTTGCATTAGACATATCACATCTCTTCTCTTAAAGTATCTGACTCTTCCCACCTCTGCTTTTCCATCTGTCCATGTTGTTGGAATTTTGACTTCTAAACTTCCTTCGATTATATAAATGTGTTTCTTGATCCCTAATAATGTCTTTTGGAGCCAAAACATTTGTTTTGATGCCTACCCCCGATTGAGGCAATTCACAAAGCTCATTTCCCACTTCATGCTAGTGGGTTTCTGCGCAGAGAGGGAACGCGGCAACGCTTTTGCTGGTCCCTGCTGCTTGTCACATTGCCCATGCAGAAAACAAATAACGGTTGTTAACCTCTCTTTCAAGAATGTTTGCTTCAGCTGACACATATCGACATCTGTCAGCATACGAGTATGCAAGACCACTCCACCACATCAACACAAAATCAGCCCGCCGTAAAGATCAATGTCTCGAGCTGGATGCTAGTTGGCAGCTCGGTGCTTTGAAGATCCTGGCACCCGAAGATGTCCCAAATTCGACGAAATTCGACGAAATTCGACGTGTTGGTGGAGAGTTGGCGGAGAGTTGGTGGAGAGTTGGTGGACTCGGTTCGACGTGCAGCCAAAAGACGATCAGTCGCATGTGAGCAGCTTCTGACACTGTCTGTATTGGAACACCAGCTGCCATTTGGCCAACTGGAGAAGCGCCCGCAGACAAAACCTGCGTACACAAGTTTCAACATTTTCAACTGCAGACTTGAAACTATGTGTACTTAGTTTTAGACTGACAAACCTTTTGACAGTTTTCAACATCTTCTCATCGCAATACACTATCTCTGGTTTTAATAGGCAACCCAAAGTTCAACTACGTTTAGATTCTTGGGCAGCATCTTCAGACTTCGAAAGAAACTGTTTGTCAGGCGACAAATAGCCATTGCGCAGGATATTGGTCTGCCGGATAGGTAGCAAGGTCGGTGCCATCAGCGCTCCTCTCTGTTACACCCGGCTGGAATGTTTTCTGAAAAAATATGTTTCACAGACAATCATACAATCAAATTCAATCAATGATAAAAAATCAGATTGTCACTGAAATTCTGTCCTCTTTTCAACGGCTCCAAACACCCAACTGGTGGTCGGGTCCAAGACACATAAGCACCTCAGTTGTGATTTTGCAGCACTTGCAGAACTCAGTCAAGTGTATGTTCGCTGTTGTCTGTGCTCCCATCCCGTCTAACATTCCGAAACGGATCAAAATGAATTGGCTCTGGGAAAGCCGGAGCCAACCAATAACTCTATGCAATGGTGTTATCTCGGGGAGAAGCTTGTTTTCTCCTACCAAAGGGCTGGTCTCCTCTTTCATATTTTTTTGTGGGGTGGTGCAGGCAACCCCATAGCATGCATAGCCAAGGGAATGCAGCCCTGATAAAACAAACATCTCAATGACAAAAATGAAGGCAATCTGAGTCTGAGGACTTCCAAGAATTTGGCACAAAAAATCCGAGGGAAATAAAATGGATGCTTCGTTTAGGATCGTTTAGGAAGCCACATTTAGCCTCGGAACGGCATGGGAAGCGTCGCATCAAAGAGCTGAGTCTTGACCACTGTGTCAGATAGATCCCAGTTCAACCGAACATGGTACTGCACGATTCCGGTAAGATCCGCGGGCGCAACCTCATGTATGATCTCATGACCCTTGCATGTCTCGCAAGACATGCACCTGGCATTGCACTGCAATACAAATACAGGTCTAGAAATCTGAAGATAAAGGCTACAACATGGCTTAGACATGGCTACTTTGCACACTGCAGTATCTCTGCTGTCACAAGCTGCGGTAAGCTGCTGCCACGATGCCCATGAGACGGTCCCACCAAGGTAGAAAGCCCTAGAGTCTGTGTCTGTGAACGAGATGCTGGTTACAGATGCCAAACCACTGCTTAGTCTCCTTGGGATGACGAACAAACACAAACTTTGCAAACTACATGCACAAGGGAATCCACTATTGGAGTCAAAACATGCCTCACATAACACTGCAGATTTGAACGCTGGTCCATTGCAGTTTAGTTTCCTCACTTCATCACCTGGCAGTCTCAAAGGAACAAACCCTCAGAGCCTCGGTCTGAACCTGCTGACAGTGTTAATTCCCTTGCCTTGTGGTGTTTCTCGGAAGTGCTCTGAATGGTTCAAACGCACAGTGGGCTTTGTGTCAACATCTTCAAAGAATACATTTGCAACCTGGGCAGGAAAAACATTTAGCATCTGCATTGAGACTTCGGCAGAACAAATGTGTTTGTTTGAATACATAAAATGCACTTCAATTTTGTGAAGAACCGTGCGAGCCTGAGATGCACAGCTTATTCGAAGCTCTGCAAGAAAAGCGCAGAAGAACAACCTCGGGGAAGCAACCAGTAGTAAATTCAGTTGTCACTCGAGTCCGTAGCAAGAGCTGCAGCCAAAGGCACAGAAAATTCAAGTTTCCCAGCGCAGAACTAGAGGAATGGAGCAGCGGTCGCCTGCAAATTACCCAATAAAACCATGTCCCAAATGAGGATGGGCAAAGGAGACTTCTTTCAATGCTATGATGACGCGCGGTTGCAATAGCACAAAGTACGCTCAAGTACACCAAACCCACGGAAGGTCAAAATCAACTGTTCATTATTGTGTATACTCGGTCTCAAAACAACAAGCACCTTTGGCGCTCCCACATTGGCTGCAACCTGGCGTGACTTGACATGCAGGTTTGGGAACGAGACCGAAACCGACCCAGGCACCTGAATTCTTGATGTCCTCGTTTGAGTGACTGAAACGCCTGCACAACCACTGTTGTTGTCAATGAATCAATGACATTTTGGCAACATAGGCAACACACAGTACTGCGTCCGCAACTGAGAATGCCACATGGTTGAGCGACATCTCTTGCTGAATGTCCCTCCCTGTAGCCAAACGGCAATATGATGTGCATAGTTTTTCTGTAGTAATCATAATCACACAAAGAACAGGGCAAGTGATAGAACACAACCCGCACCATTGCAAAAAAAACAGGCGCAACAAAAATTACAATTATTCTTTTGGCATGGAAGTTAACACGATTATTCTACACTCCACAAACAGCGCAGTGAATTCGCCAAACGTATCGTAAATTTCCAAAAAAAAACGACGGGGTCTCGCTCAAAAAATGAAACAATCGCAAAGTGGACATGCGGATGGAAACGTGGATCAAAAGCAGCAGCGGTTCTTTTTTACAGGGGAGAAAGTCAGAAAAACAAAATTTTTCCGTCAAAACAGAGGTAAAACCCGCCCACCCAACCCTTGAGATGGAATATTTCAGACGAAACATAAAATTCATCTTCTCCAAAACGGAAGTTTGGTTTGGAAAAACATTTACTGCGCACGAGCAAAACGAGATTTGCTAAAAAGTTTGGTTTCCAAAAAAGCAAACAAACTCCAAAACCGATTTGCTCAAAAGGTTGTTGCGTGTGCAAATAAGGGAAAGTTTCTCAGAGAGAAACTCACTACAACCAGTAGTGCCGCACAAGGCGGTAGCGGAAGTTTCAAAAATTGGAAACCTATAGGAGAGATTGGTTGTTGTGAATCACGGATGGCAGAGCGAATCCATTGATGGACCGAAAGGTGGTTGGAGCTGTGTTTTTTGGAGTGGCTGCAATGGTTGCAGTGGTCACCTGGTCGGTCACCTCACCCACAACTACTGGATGTAGCGTGGTGTAGCGCAGCTGTAGTTGTAGATATAATGTAGTGGAGTTGTAGTTATGGTGTAATGTAATGTAATGCAATGTAATGCAATGTGGGGTAGGGTAGTGCAATTGAGTGTGGTGTGGTGTGGTGTAGTGCAGCGCAGTGCAGTGCAGTGCAGTGTAGCGTAGTGTAGTGTAATGCAATTAGGGTAGTGTAATGCAATTAGCGTAGTGTAATGCAATTAGTGTAGTGTAGTTGTAGTTGTAGTTGTAGTTGTAATTGTAGTTGTAGTTGTAGTTGAGTTGTAGTGGTATGGTAGTGTAGTGTAGTGTAGTGTAGTGTAGGGTAGTGTAGTGTAGTGTAGGGTAGTGTAGTGTAGTTGTAGTGTAGGTGTAGGTGTAGGTGTAGGTGTAGGTGTAGGTGTAGGGGTAGGTGTAGGTGTAGGTGTAGGTGTAGGTGTAGTGTAGTGTAGTGTAGTGTTTGTAAGTTCCGTGGGTAGCTGTGGCCGGTTACCCCATTTTTTCGGGACTTGGCCCCGGCCAGAGTCCCGAATGGCCATGTCATGGATATACCCATCATGGGGCCTCTCAAAACCACCTCCTAGACCAAAAAGAAGGCTGGATGGAAGGGAATGGCATGAAGGAGATACCATGGAACAGGTCGAAACATGTAGGTAACCATCACCTTGAAAAATGTGATTGTTGTGTCCATTGTTAATATGGAATGCCCGAAAAATTATTCTTATTGATGGTCGGGTAGGGCTGTGAAATACGATTCGGTGACTCAAAAGAAGTAATTTTGTTTTCAGCAAGATAAAAATCAGGGAATTAACCACACCATCATGAGAGCTGAACAGTCTTGAAATTGTGAAACAAGTCTTAAACAAGTATTTTTCAGGATTTATTTTCGTCTCCTTTGTGCACATTATATCACAAGAATCATGTAATACTATAGTTACTATATCAAAACCGAGTTAAAACCAGGTAATAACCCTGTAATCCTGTGGTCATGGGATTTGTGATCCTCATTACCCCATCCTTAACGTGCGTTGCGCGTTGGTTCACCCAACCAAATCGTCATGTCATTTGCCGTCGCCCAACTAAGTGGCCAAACCGACCCAACTGAACCGCATTTTTGCCCCATCTTTTTTTCGACGCTGTTTGCTTGGTAATTCTAATTCTGGGATGCACTCAGCCCCAAAGGGCCCAATGGCCCGATGGCCAACTAGGCCGAATAAGCCAATGAATTGGCGAATTGATGCGCATAGTAGATGCTTGTTGTCGTTTGACCTGATCAGCGGGGCCAATCAGCAACAAGCAATTAGTTCGTGTGGCAAAGAACTGCACACATTCGGCAAATAGTAAAAATAATATATATATATATATATATATATAATTATAATTATAAAATTTATATATATATATATATATTTATTTTGGTTGGGTCGAAAATAAAGGTAACATGTTGTTGACGTGTGATACTGTTGACAACATGTAATCTGATAAAAGTGGACATGTCAAAATCATGCAAAACCATGTTGGGCATGATATGACATGTAGT